>JAEEGL010317621.1_pt1 | contig 23619 bp, 16 predicted proteins | sample 9134231 | NCBI WGS metagenome assembly JAEEGL01 (sample SAMN16246548, study PRJNA631951) | gut metagenome | biome: gut microbiome; feature: rumen; material: fiber-attached | host: Bos | place: Iran: Karaj | collected 2018-10 | reverse complement strand
TTAGCATTCATTTCGTAGATAAATTGAAGCTGATCTGCATTACTCCAGGAAATAGCTATTACTTCACCTTCAGGAAGCCAGTTCATAAAATGTTCCATAACAACTTCCAAACTTTCTTCGTGAACAAGCTGTTTGGCTGTTATTCCGGTAAGTTTGGTAATAAACTTATCAGGATCACCATACTTTGGCTTTACATATTCATTGAACTTATCTGTTATCTCAAGATTTTCGTTCATAAGAGCCGCGCCTATTTGGATGATTTCCTGGCTGTAACCATAGGTTTTCTTAAACACCTTTTGAACTTTACACATCTCAAGGTCTATAACAACATAATGCTTCATTATCCATTCCTCTTATTATTTTTCAAATTATTTATTAATGCCAATTAATAAGACAATAAAGTTTCGCTTTCCGAATCACATATATATACATTCGCATATCTACTTCTCATCATTTTTTTTATTGTTTCTTCAATGAGCTTTTTACTGTTATTCACACTTGATACATGGGCCAAAATAAAGTTTCTTGTTCCTTTATCATGTAAACTTATCATACAATATCCGCATCTTATATTTGATGAGTGGGTAGCTGATATCCTCCATGTCAATTCGTTTGCTCCTCTTTTTTCCAATTTATCCAAATCATAATTTGCCTCTAAAATAGCAACATCACTTCCATACATTTGTCTTAAACGTTTATCATTATAATAACCATTATCGGTCAAATAACTCACTTTACAAGCTTTCGTCTCAAACACAAACCCATAAGTCATTATAAAATCATGTTCAGCTGAAAACATATTTATTATCAATCCTTCAAACAATTCCTGTCGCTCATATGGTTCTATTACCACAGACTCCACCCCTATTGTTTTTAATACATTCGCTGTCCACTCACTTGTATATATTGGACATCCTATAACTTTTGAAATCGCTTTAATACTACTTATATGGTCAGAGTGCCCATGAGTAATAAAGATTGCTTGAATATCTTCAAGTTTTCTTTCATTAACAGATAATGCTTTTTCAATTTTTTTTACTGATACTCCAGTATCTACTAGGATTTTTATATTCTCAATCTCTATATATAAGGAGTTTCCTTTTGATCCTGAAGCAATTGGAATAATTTTAATATTTTTCTTTTCCAGTTCCTCAGGTATAGGTTCAGAATATGGCGAATTATCCAAATCTTTAATACGTATAGCTTTTTTAGGTTTAGATGGTTTATTCGGATTTCGTTTGAATATTCCACAGCTTTTTTTCCAAGAATGTAAAATCTTATCTTTCTTTTTTTCAAAATTCGAATCATCAACCTCTAAAGAAATAAATAGTTCATCATATTCTTCACATAATGACCTAAATAAATCTTCAGACATATATTTTCTTTTATTCCAAACTTTAAATAATCGTTTATACGGAAGTACAAACGTTTTTACGCCAAACAATTCACTGTTATCAAGCAAAATATAGTGTTCTCTTGCCTCAGAAAAAACCGTTTTATAAATATTATTCGGATTTATATGTCGATGATTACCATCATAAAAATATAAATCTAATAGTTTTTCTATAGAAGTATATTCGCCAGGTTTAGCTTTTTGCAAAACTGAATATATCCACTCCGTCAAATCGCTTTCTTTCGTTAATTCTAATTCTTTTATGGACTTCATACGGTTCACCTCTATATTTTATCAACTACATCGTGTATATTTGCTATTTTAAACAAAAAACAAACATTTAATTTCAATTAAAAAAATAATTTGATTCATCCTAACTAATGTATTTATCGACAATAATCTTAAAAACAATAATCCTATAATAAAATCATAGTATTTTCCCTTTTTTTACTAAAAAAATGAATTATAAAACAAATAAAAATCCCGTCGTTTCCAACGGGATTTTTCATATTGCAAATGATGCTACGGATACTTACATAATTGTCCTTAATCATCGTTTAATTCTCTGAACATAGCCTGCATTGTTGGATTGTCTTTTGTTAATTTTTTTACACTTACACTTTCAACCTTATTGGTTGCAGTCAGAAGATTCTTATCGGATCCAAGAAGTTCTTTCTTAACTTTTTCAAGATCTCTGATTGTTTTATCAATTTCTTCAATAGCCTTCTCAAAATGCTCATGTGCAAGTTTACAATTACGTCCGAAATCATCCTTGAATCGCATAAGGTTATCTTCAAAATTCGTAATATCAATATTCTGATTGCGTGCAACTGAAAGTTCCTGCTTATAAGTAAGAGCATTCATAGCTGCATTCCTTAAAAGAGTGATGATTGGAATAAAGCATTGAGGTCTTACAACATACATCTTGTCGTATTTATATGAAACATCTACTATTCCGGCATTATATAAATCGGAATCACTTTCAAGAAGCGATACAAGTACAGCGTACTCGCACTTCTTTTCTGTACGATCCTTGTCAAGTTCCTTAAAGAAGTCTTCATTCTTATGTTTAGTAGCAGTTGTATCCATTTCGTTTTTCATTTCAAACATAATAGATATTATCTCTACGCCGTTTTCATCACATTCTTTATAAATGTAATCACCTTTACTGCCGGTTTTAGCATCATTGTCTTTTTCAAAATAAGCATTCTTAAAAGCTGTAGCCCTTAATTGATTGAACTGTATCTCACAATGCTGCTCAAGAGTCTCTCCAACCATTTTGGTAGACATTTTAGTCTTGAGGTCTTTATAGAACTCAATCTGCTCATCTTTCTGACTTAAGAGAATCTTTCCTTTTTCTTTTTCACTTTGAAGAGCCTGTTGAAGTTCCTGTTTTTCATCTTCAACAACCTTTACTGCCTTCATTACTGCCAATTCCTTAGATTCTTCAAAGGAATCAATCTGAAGTTTAAGTTCTTTGGCTTTATCCTCAGATTTAGAAAGCTGGTCGTTCAGTTTCTTAATCTGAGCTTCATAATAATCTTTTAACTCAAGTTTTACTTCACTCTCTTTTGCACTCAGTTCAAGCTCATGCTTTTCCTGCATATGCTCTTCCATTTCGCTTACTCTGGAATTTAAGTCTTTCTCAAATTCTTTGTCTCTAATCTGTTTTAAAATTGATCCAAGCTCTGCATCATCAACTGTAAACGCCTGTCCGCAATGCGGGCATTTTAATTCTGCCATTTTTATCCCCCCCTTTACAAAATCACTTTTTAACGTAATAATGACGCGCTAACCATTTACATATACCATCAAGTCCAGGATAAATTGTTCTTTCGCTAATGTTGGCTTCGTCAAGAAAATCTCTTATTTGCCACTTAATACTCTTATCAATAATATATTTCGTAGCATCCAAGTTTCCATTTTCTATAAAGAATGCTTCTAAATCTTCAATTTTTCTAGGGACTACAGTAAAGAAACTGTACTGATTAATTATCCTAGGATCAATTGAAGGAGGCTCCAATACAACCATAGACTTGTTACCCATATCTTCATCGTATGTGTTCAAGGAAGGTGTTATGTTTTTTAACATATCTACAGAAAAAACATTTGTACCTTTTTCCTGTAATACAGACTTGATTTTTTCAGGAAGAAATGCATGTAATTTAGAAGTATCTATTTGCCAAAGGACACAATCATTCTTATCAAGATTATCAAAACTGTTATCCGAAACTGCAAAATGAAGTCCCACCAATGGAGAATGCGTCCAATCCAACAAACGCGTGGGTAAACCATGATGTTGACCCAAAATCATGTTTCTCCATATGTTATTATCCTCCTTACTTATTTCTGTCGCAGTATATTTAATAAAATTATTTAGAAGTTTTTCCTCAAATCTGGAACTTAATTCACCACAGTTTCTTTGAAGGCTAGTCTTTAGCTTATATGAAACATCCGGAAGTCCACGATATAAATAGTAGCCTCTATATCTTCCACAATTATCATCATACGGAAAATCTATAATTTCTTTTTTTATATCTTCAAAATCATTAATTCTTTTCTCTTCAAACAATTATATACCCCCTATCCTAAATAAAATGATTTATTATTGAATCTTCATATTCAAAAACTTCTTCCAACGCTTTATCTAATCGTTCAAAAATAATATCCTTATCAAGATTATCCGGCAAATAAATCCTGTTGGTTTTGTATGAAATCCACCATTGCCACTTTTCTCTATCTAGCTTCATTGGCGAAGCCTCGCTTATTCGTTTGCAAACTTCAAACATCTCGCTATTCATATTCTTTGAGTTAAAACTAAGCTTACAATCTACATAATCTCCGCTTCTGTTAGTGAGTTCGTAAAAATAATGATGTTCACAATTCCAATCACTTTTCACTCCTGGTATTTCAGGAAGAATACTTGACATTTTTTTAGTGCAAAACCGAGTTAATGAACGATTGCTTTTTTCTGGATGATCATCTACGTTTGGATTCATCGCCATCCATTCTCTTAATATTTCAGCTATTTTTAATAACCTTTCTACTTCTTCTGGACTCTTAACAATATTATTGTCTTTAGGATATTTTTCTTCCAAGAATGGAACCAAAACGGACCGGAGTTTCATACTCCATTCACCAAGGAAAGAAGCCATTTTGTCCCAATCATTTTCATCCGCTATACTTACATTGTTTAGTTTGTATGATACAACTGATATCTTTAAATCATCTGCTCTGTCCCATACAAGACTTACCCCTAATTTACTTTCAATTTCGCTTTTATTATCATACAAAATATCAAAAGCTTCCTTATTCCTTTCAGTTTCAGATTTATTTAAACAAAAATCTACACTTGCCTTATCAAGATTTGCCGTACAAGCTATACTAAAACCTCCAATTCCAAAATAACCAGAAATAACATTAGAAGGTCTTGGATTAACCTTATTAAACGATTCATAATTGTTCATCTCTCGAATAGTAGGTAAAGCCTTTTCCCAAAATCTAATTCTTATTTCCTTGCTTCCAAAGTTTTCATTTTTGACTTTTATAATTTTTTCTTTTGGTAATTCTTCGGCATCCCAAATAATTCTTATTAACTTCTCTATTTCAGCGGTCCTATCATATATTTTTCTTTCATCCCACTCCTCATTTTTAGTCACTTCTTTAGTTAATAACAAATCCGCTAAATCTTTAATTCCCTTTTTGCCATTTTTACCATTTAATTTTTCTTGGAATGTCCCATTGCTAATAGAAGAATTTAATTTAGAATTCAGAAGTGTCATATTACCAATTTCATATATTGCGTGATTTCTTATTCTTTCTATTTCATCCGAATCATCTAAAATACATTTTTCCTTATCATAGCAAGAAATATCTGACCAATTTTGAACCCACTTCTGAGGCATAATATGTTCCAGTGTAAATTCGTATTTAAGTCCCTTTAAATCGACTTTATCTAATGATCTAAGATATAGTTCTACCCAGAAAAGCAATAATGTTGGAAGCTTATTTGTTGTCATCCTTCTAAGGCCATCACTAAAATCACCATCAGAAATATATATACATGATTCCATTATCTCTTTCGGTGTTTTTTTCTTTTCTACTAATTGCGTACATTCATTGTTATAATTCTTTGTACTTCCTTTGCATATTGCATTTAAAATGATATATTTTTCAAGCGCAAATAAATCTTCTTTTAGTTGTTCTTCAAAAATATCATTAGTTTTCTTTGCGTATAATAATTGAAGAATATATGGGTAAAAAGTAGATACTTCAAGACTATTGCATATATTAAATATTCTTCCTACATAATTCGAATAATCAAGAATATCATCGCCATCATTAAAGTACTCCCTAAAAACTTCCGCATAATCATGCAATAGAGATAAGAATTCTCCTAGCATCACTATATCCATTGATGAAATATGATTGCGGAATTTCTTTGGCAAATCAGCCATATTATCTTCTGATGGATTAAAAAATCCTTTAACCACAGCAAAAGCGTGCAACAATGTCTCTATGTTGCTTCTCTTCATACGACCATATTGTCTTTGTGTTTCCCAATATGCTTTGGTTTTTTCATCCACTAGAAAAGCATCTACCCAAGTTATTTCATATTCTTTAACAGCCTCTTCATCGACGTTATCTATATGCAGTTGTCTAAGTAATTCCACGTATTTTTGATACAATAAATTCTTTATAGTATCAGCACTTGAAAGCCTTACTCCGGATGAATTAACAGTATCAAAAATAGCCTGCTCATTATCCTCAATGTTTAAATTAATATTAATAAGGAATTTGATATCATTCATGGTGAGCAGATTCCATAAAGATTCTATCTTGTCCTGCTCATATCCATTCAACTCATCACGGAAAAATGCATACGCTCTAATAATTTGGCTTGTATCGTCATCATCAGGCAAATCTACAAACTTTTCCCATCTATCATCTATATTAAACTCGCCAATTATCACACTTTCAAACGCCTTTTTATCTAGATGAGAATGGTTAATTTTGACATATTTCTTGGGCTTAAAGCCATTTTCAGATACAAATAAGAGTTCCTCTGTTTTTACCTGACACGTCTTAATAAAGTCATCGTCCAGTTCATATTTATCCTTATATTTCACAATATGGTCAAAGCATGCACGAAGAAGGATACTTAGTGTAGTTAATCTTTGTTGTCCATCAATAACAGAAAACCTAGAAACGCTACCTGCAGGTGTACCCTCACTTTTCAATATAATAGAGCCCAAAAAATGATTTTGGGTTTTACTGGTTAAATTATCTAACAACTCGCTCCAGTTCTCTTCATTCCAAACATACTCTCTTTGAAAAAAAGGAATATCGTAATAACTCGGAGTTGCCAAAAAATAAAAAGATTTGTCTTCTGCTTTCATATCCGATACCTTCAATTAATTGTTTCTATGTTTTTTAGTAGAAACTAATATTTCTTTTCTATCAATTTGTTGTTTCAATTCAGTTTTTCTTTCCTAGCTATAATATTAATCCACATCTCGTTCTTTCTTTCAGGGCGAACATCTACAGATTCCTCGCAAACAACAACTCGAAATGAAGTCTTTTCAAAAATCGAATAAGCTTTTTCTATAGAATAGTTATAAAAAATTCTTTCGCCACTTTTTCTCTCCCCATTACCCTTTTTTAATGATGCATAGAAGTATCCATTGGGGATTAAAGAATCATATATTTTTTTTAAAATATCTATCATCTCTTCGAATGGAATATGAAGAAGCGAAGCACATGCCCAAACTCCATCAAACTCCTCATGAAAAGACATTTGATCAAATCTCATCTGCCATACTTCTTGAGATAAGTAATCTGATGCTAATTTACACATTTCCTCTGAAGCATCAAATGCTACTACAGAAAATCCAGCTTTAATAAATGCTTTACTATCCCTTCCACTTCCACATCCAACATCCATAATTCTTCCACCTTGAGGAAGGTAAGAAATAAACTTATCTCTCCATAAAGACATATCTGCATCCTTAGTATCTATAAAGTATCTATTAGCATTTTTATTATAATATTCAAAACTATTTTGTATCATTAATATAATCTCCAAATAGTCCTGGCGGAACTACCCATGGCTCATATCCTAGCAAACAAGCCGAGTCATACACAGGTTTTATATGTTTTTTTAACACTTTTATAAATGTGGTACTTCTAATTCCATCTACATATAAACTTTCTAAAGCCCAATTGGAATTTAAATTGTTTCTTTTGCAGGCTTCAAACTGTTTTTTTAATTCGTTATTACTACAACATTCAGAATTGTTAAAAACTTTATCAAACATATAGTACTGATAATTTGCAAAAGGTAAAAAAAAGTCTTTCCATTGTGGAAGCTTGTTATTCTTACTCGAATTAAGTGTTTTTAACATAGGCACCAAATTCCATAATTCATCGTTTGATACATAAGAGCGCGGAATAAAATGGTCAATAGATAACTCATTCTCTAGTATAATTTCCCCTGTATATATATCACGAATAGGTTCTCCTGTTGAAAATTCAATCATTTTCCAAAGTTTTCTTACCTGTTCAAGTTTTCTTTTGTCCTCATTTACCATTTCAATTTTATCAACTATTCCAGGTACTCCAGGATTTCTTGCCTGAATAAATATAGCTTTATGATGCTGAATCCAACTTAATATTATTGAGTAATTATCAATAATAAATTTTTTCCAATATTTATTTACATGTATGCTTATACCTTGTCCGGATTTTTCAACCAAATAATAAAGAATCAGTTCATCCTCAGATAATCCTGACATATAAGTAATTAATCTTTTCTGTGCATCGTTCTTTATATAGTTAAGCCCCTCCTTCAAATCGTCTCTTTTAAAGAAGGGGCTAAGAAGTCTGTGAGGAACATAATCTAATAAATGTTTTTTATCATTACAAATATATTCATCACATTTTTTTATTGCTTTATATAATTCTTCTCTATTCACATAACCTGTAAGATTTGGGTGTTTATTGGCTATTGTGCCTATCGCGTGTTCCAAGAAATTTTCAGCTTTCCCATTTATGGTTGGTCCTAAATGCAAATGATAATATGTAACCGTCTTCCAAGCTTCATATATCATTTCATTTATGATTTCATCACAAGATATTTCATCTTTTTCTGGAATAAAATGAACTAATGCTTCAAACCAATAAAACTTATAACACTGAGAAGTATCATTAAAAAGTGATGAGAATACTTCAATGTTTAAGTTATTTTCATAAATAATATTATTGTTTAACAAATAATCCATAAATTATTCCCTTTGTCACTAATTATTTATTTAGCATCGAAATTATCTTTTTTATCTCATCAACAGTATAGTCAATATCTTCCAACGTTGTTGTATCCGACAGTGTCATCCTAATTGATGATTCTGCTTGTTTAGACGTCAATCCCAACGATATAAGAACATGTGAAGGTTTGGGATTACCAGAAGTACATGCAGATCCGGCACTGGCATAAATGCCCTTAGAGCCAAGTAATGCAAGTATTGACTCCGAATCAGTATCTTCAAACCTTATATTTACGTTGTTAGGTAATCGAATATCTTTGTCGCCATTCAAAAATGTATTGGGGATCTCTTCTATAATTCTATTAATTAAATGGTCTCGAAACTTTTTTATTTGAATGTTTTTCTCTTCATGCATTCTGGCAATTTGAGCAGCTTTTCCAAGTCCAACTATTCCTGGAACATTATAAGTACCTGCTCTTAATCCAAATTCTTGTCCGCCTCCATGGATAAATGGAGAAATCTTTACTCCATCTTTTACATAAAGAAATCCAACGCCCTTCGGTCCGTAGAATTTATGTCCACTTGCACTCAACAAATCAATTTTCATTTTTTTTACATCTATGGGAATATGCCCTACAGCTTGTACTGCATCCGTATGGAATATTATTTTATTTTTTTTAGCTATAGTTCCTATTTCTTTAATTGGTTGAACTGTGCCTATTTCGTTATTTGCTGTCATAACACTAATGAGAATTGTCTCATTTCTAATTGATTTCTCTATTTCAGAAACATCCACAATTCCATTCTGTTTAGGTTTAATATAAGTTACTTCAAATCCATTTTCTTCAAGCCATTTAACAGTATTCAAAACAGCATGGTGTTCAATAGAAGAGGTGATTATATGATTCCCCTTACGTTTATAATTCTCTGCGATCGTTTTAATTGCCCAATTATCTGATTCGGTCCCTCCACTAGTAAAATATATCTCTTCCGGTTTTGATCCAATCAAATTTGATATCTCATATCTTGCGTTTTCTATTGCTTTTTGAGACTTGAGTGAAAATGAATAATGTGCACTCGGATTAGCATATTCATCATTCAAATAACAAGTCATTTCCTTTAGAACTTCTTTTTTAATTTTTGTGGTAGCTGCATTATCTAAATATATATGATTCATATTCTTTATTTCTTTTCCTCTTTTCGACGTTTTTCCACATAATCTCGATAATCTCTCGTATACTTATATGATTTTCCAAATATATTGTTAACTGCTTTATATAATGTCGGTTCGTATAATTTCATAGCCTCCAATTCCTCTTCAAAATTCCTTCCATATGGGCAACCTGCACATCCTGTTCTTTTTAAACAATAATCCGAATAACATTTACTATGCTCAACATTATAATAGTTTTCATATTCCTTTTTATCTTCAGCTCGATACCAAAAGATAGGTCTAAATTCATCTACTTTTCCTTTTTTAGTAGAAAAACAATTTTTATACGCTCCCTTTCTAGCACCACCTTCGGATTTTCGAACTCCATACATATTCATATCAAATTTTCCATTATGCTTATAATCACTAGCAACTTTCTTTTTTGCAAAATGACAACATTTATTTGATATAGGAAAATCTGGAGGATTCTCTGACAGAAAATCTTTCAGGTACTGATTATATGAAATATTATAGCTACTCACTCCATTTGAGGTTTTTTCAAAATCATCACACCACCATCTTAAAGCAGCACGACAATTAGGATATTCTTTAAGCAATTCTTGAAGGCTCTTTTTTTCCCACTTAAAATTATGTCTTTGAAGCCTGCTGATCCATTCACTAACTTGTTTTGAAAGGAACGGTTGCCCATATTCTTTACAGCAAATAGGAATTGGCTTTATTGCTTTTGCTCGATGAATTGTAACTCCATATTTTTTTTCCAAAAATTGCAAATGTTCCTTGGTTGCTTTAAATTCTATTCCTGTATCGAAAAAAGTGTAATTAATTTTTTCTGCGCCTGGAATCTTTTGACAAAGATCCATAATTATATCGCTATCACTACCTCCACTTATTGAACACAAAATATTGTCGTGCTCCTGAATCTTCTGATATGCAGTAATAATTGATTTTTTTATTACTTCATTATTTGGTGCCTCACTTATCAATTCTGTAAGCGCATCCATTATCACGTCCTCCTATGCATTTTTTCGTTAATTATAGAAAAAAATATTATTCTTCTAATAGAATATCATCCGAAAGAGTATCTATATCAAAGTTACGGCCTTCTAATGTTGAAACAAGAAAGTCCCTAATATTATCCATGGATTCTATAGAACTATTCCCAATAAGTTTAACTAATTCTGTGACCCCATAATTTGCAAATTCAACAAGGAATCCAGTTTTACTAGGTTCTATTTTTTCTTCACCAAATGCTATTGCAAGTCTTTGTTCTTCTGATAGTTCTATAGTTCGCGAAGAAAGAATAGCAGCCTGAAACATGAAATCAAGTTTCCCGTTATCGTTGTTTTGAATTACATTTCTGGGTACAGTTCGTATTTCTTCACCATTTTCTATAGGTTTTTCAACACGCTTATCATACATTATACCTATTGCAACGCAAAATAGAAAAATACTATAATTTGTCCTTGTAGCAAATATATCAGACAATTTATCAATTGCTTCATTCCACGCCGTTCCTCTTAACATTATATCACTTGTTATTTCCATAAGTATCCCTCCTTAACTTGAGCGACATTTTTTTCTAGATTACTTTCAATTGTCCATACTTTTCCTATCGAGTCAGGTGAAAAATATTGATGTAAATCGTCCTTAGAAAACAATATCACTTGCGGCGCATATTGTGGAATTGTATTTATTACATTTTGTCTTTGATCAGGATCAAGTTTCGAGAACGGACCATCTAAAACCAAGGGATATTCCTTGTCAGATAGCCTTTCTTCAGATTTAATTAAATTAAATATTCCACCTATATATGCGAAGGAAACAACAGCAAATTGTCCTTCAGATTTAGATTCATCCTTAAAACTATCCACTACTTTAATAGTAAACTCTGGACTCACCTGAACAAATCTTTTACTCGTAAGCATAGAATCAATTAATTTTTGGATATTCTCTTGGAGTTTTTCACTATATTTCCTTGATTCTTCATCTTTTTTTGATGCAAAATAATCTCTCACACTATTCATTATGCCTATTTTTGTTGTAATTATTTCATTTTCATCAGCAGCTGAAGTCTCCTCATCAAATATTTTCATTTGTTTCTTTAAATAAATATCGTATTTTTTCTTTTGACCTTCAAAATCTACTATAAGATTGTCAAGTTCTTCAATTCTCTCCTCTGCCATTCGTCTATCAACCACCAATTGTTCAATATCCGGACTTTTCTTTTGCTCATTATCCAATTCACGTATTTCTTTATCATAACGCTCTGCAGACTCTATATTGCTTAACGCATTTTTTATATATACATCAAGTGTTTCTCTATCGTATCCTTTTCCGCAATCTCTAGCCATTTGAGAAAACTCAGAATATAAACTCGTGTAAGATCTTGGCGGTAACATATTTTCATAATTCATAATAAATTGTTTATCAGCTTCGCTCAAAGGATGGCCGCATATACACTTTTTGGTATCGGCTGATAAAAGATAAGTTATTAATTTTTTTGATATTCCATTAGGCAACATGTTTTTTTCTACTTTTAAGTGAATAGTATTTTTAGCATCATTCACTGCCTTAGATATCAATAATTGTGGATAAGAATCCATTACTGCATTTCCAAAATCCATTTTAAAAATTTCAACATTTTTTAATGCTCTATCCCTATCACCTTGAAGTTTTTTTCGTTCATTCTCGTAATCTTCTCTTGACTTAGTTACTCCGATTTTTTCTGAAATAAATTTAACTACTTCATTCTTTTCTTTTTTCTCTTTTTGTGCGTTTTTTATTTTTTCATCATATTCTGTTATTTTGGATTGAGCATTTTCTATATTTGTTTTTGTCGCATTAATATCTGAATTACTTCCAATACTTCCTTTACTTAAATACAATTGCCCTAAAACTGTGGTTTTGTATTGAATGTCTCCAATATGCTCCAATGCACTTTCATAAATATCTAAATCAAACATCGAATACAATGCTGCTCGCAGTTTCTTGGCAGAATCTGACCCCTTGAATTTCAAATCTGCTATCATACTCTCGCCATCAAAGAAAAAATACTCTGACAGCCCTGTCGGAAGAAGTTTTTCTATCACTTCTTGTGGTCTGTCAACAGGCTTCCAGTTATTATCATCATTCTCTTTCATTAATTCAAGTGACTCACCAATTTTTGTTGAATCATCTAACCCTTTACGGTATTGATACCTTCTTGTTAATGAATATCCGACATTATCATGTTCGAAATCGATTCGACCCATAACCTCAAATATTTCGTTATAAGGGTATTCAAATTCAAATTCAAGATTATATAAATGATTTGTTGTTGTTTTATTAAAATGTACTGTTCCATAAAAAACCCACTGACACAATTGGTGTAAAGTAGTTTTTCCATCGCCATTTTTGCCATATATAATTGTTACCTTCCCATCAGTAGAACACTTTATTTCGCCATGTTCTTTGAAGTTACGAAAGTTTTCAAATTCAATCTTCCTGATTTTCATTTTTTACCTCCGAATCCAATTCGTCCAAAATTGATTGAACAACATTTTTCTTAGTCTTACCACCTGAATTAAATTTGTCAGATTGAAGTTCCTTTTCTTTTTCCTCTATAAAATCTACCATATGTTGCACTACTTCTTGACTACTCATCTGTATCCACCTCCACATCATCAAATTCAAATGTATCTATTTCATCAATATCAAGATTATATTCATCACACAATTCCTCTAAATTTCTCATTAACTCAATAGAATTCTTAGCCAATTTGGCATACTCATAAAAACGTCTAAATTCTATGCTTGCCCACGTTTTGTTATCTTCATCAGGTAACACAATTACATCATATATATTTGCTTCTTCTTTGCCGTCGTATTTTCTTAGAATACGGCCTCTTCTTTGAACAAATTCGCGGTAATCGTCATTACTAGATAAAATTAATGCACTTTTAATTGAGGGGATATTAATACCTTCATCCAAACAGCGTATGGCAGCTAATGCCGTAATTTCCCCTTTATTAAATGCATCCACCAGTTGATGCCTTTCTATCATATTTTCTTTTGCAGTGAATTGGCTTGGTTTATATTCATGCAAAGAAAGATTCCTTTTTATGGATTGTATATGTCTTAATTCCTCTCCACTTTTAGAGTCATATACCTTACCATCGCCACAATAGACAATTACATGATCTTTTTCCTTAATATGATTTAATATATTATCTATTTGTGTTTGCTTTTCCTCTGCCATTGAAATGCATCTTAACCTTCCTCGTAACGCCACATTTAATCCTTCTGGATCAATACATACACCATTTTTAAAGCTTGATAAAATCATATGAGTATACTTTTTAAAGCTTCGCTCATCTTCTTCAGACGAATGAACAAAAATAGGATAATAATTGTAAGGGACTAGGAATCCTTTTTCCAACGCTTCTTCAATTGGAAGATTAAATACTTGCCCTCCAAAAAAGTTCATCAATTCAACACCACTTTGCGAAGATTTTCCGCTGAAGGGTGTCGCGCTTAATCCTAATAAATATTTGTATTCTTTTTTTATAAATTCTGATCTATCTTTAAATCTATGCGCCTCATCAACAATCAACATTTTTTCATTTTGCGATTTTACTATCGCATTTTTAAATCTTTCCATTCCAAAAGATTTTATTGTAGAAATAATTATTAGTTGATTTGTTTTTTTATACTTTCTGCTTATTATTTCTTGTTTAATCTCACTCTCCCAATTAGGGTTCTCTGATGAAACTAATATTATTTTTGAATCTGGAAAAGCACTTCGAACATCCTCGGCCCACTGTCTTACCAAATGTTTATATGGAGCACATATTATTACATCGATTTGTTTTATGGTACATAGTTCTTTGGCCGAAAAGATGGCAGTCCAAGTTTTTCCTGTACCGGTTGCCATCACATAAAAACCCATGAATCCGTTTTTAACCCACGCAGATATCGCTTCCATTTGATAGTCTCTAAGTTTTATTGGTTCATCGTTTTTTCTTTTTATTTTTCTTTCGCTTATAACTTCAAATATTTCTTTTTTTGCACAGTCGTTAAAATTATACACATCCACAAATGGATTGGTCGAATTCCACAATGATGCAAATTCGTCCAATTCATCGTCTACGCTTTCAATTTGGCCATCCGTCCAATTGTTAACAACTCTGACTTTTTCATAATTATCCTGATACCCTGATTTACTTGAATTTGATGAACCATAAAAAACTATTATATTTCCATCAAAATCCTCTAAAATACCCAATTTGTCATGATACATTCCATTATTATGAGTCACTGCTATTTTAATATCTAAAACTCCACGTGCAATTAACTCTGCCAATAACTCTAATTGTTCATCATTAAACTTTGATATTTCATATATAAAATCCCTCGAAAAACAATCATTAATAATTCTTGATTTTTCTTCATATCCTTCGTTTATCGCTTTAATATCCTCATCTCTTAATTTTGGACTTGCAATTAACTCAATTTTTCCTTTATTCCTAACCAAACAAGTTATACCATCAATTATTATCTCAAGCACACTTGAAGAAAAGAACCCAACACTCCTTTTATAAACCTTAGTGCATTTCAATGCAGGAACAATAAGGGATGCTGCAATGTTGTCTTCCCCATAACTTGTATAGCTTATTTTTATTACTAAATCTTTATAATTCATCTTCCCACCCTACTATTTCGTCATCTAACATATCTGCAATCAAATCATCTATTTTATTTAAATCATCAACGGTTCTAAAAGAACCTGACACATCCGTTTTAATTTCCGAATATCTTTCTATTTCCATACAACCCTTCGGAGATATTAGTGGTACTGCACACCTAAATTGGTTATTAGATGCCCCTACATCTAACAACTTACAATATTTATCAACTATGCTATATATTAGCCAATCCGTCCATGGAACCCTTATATTACTAAATTTATAAATACAGTTTAAATCTCTTATAGGTTTCGTTTCGCTTATTTCAGATAATATTTCTTTTTCGAGCAATTCGATATTTAGTCCCTCAATGCCAATATAATCTAGCGCGGCTATTTGTTCATTATTTATCAGAATATGAGTTTCTTTGAAACTTTTTAAAAAATCAAGAATACTGTTTATTTGAAAATGCAATTCTTTTGCAAATCCTAAAATATCATCAATGTCAAGGCAATCCTCACCAATTACGTATTCTTTAATTTGCTCATATGGGTTACCAATTTCAACCTCGTTTTTTGCTATATATGGTCTTGCAAACTGATACTCATCTTCAAAAAATTTTTCTAAAAAACTATACATCCTATAAGGAAAGGAAACATAGATACGATTTAGCAAATCTGGATTATCTTTATTTATATAATCATATATCTCTTCATCATGATGAGCCTTATTATCAGAAAGCAACTTGTTCATAGTTTCGTTTAAATACTCTTTATCAAAATCAAATAACCTTAAACGATCTATGTGAATGTAATTTCCAAAATAATTAATTATCCCCGAATCATTTGAAGTTGAAATATTCAGCATTATTTCAGTTAATCCTGGAAATTCCTTAAAAATTGCTTCCTTCGACACAGGATATATCTGTTTTTTTATAAATTCTACAACGCTTTTATATATGGTTCCAGTAACCGGTTCTCTTGAAATATAATCTCGCGTTATAAAAAAATCTTTTGAAAATTCTTCTTTCAAAACCCCTTGTAAATAATACCTATTGTTGATTCCAAATTCATTTAATTCTTCTTCGAAAATACTATAAATGCTATTTAAAAAAATTAAAGGATTATTTTTTTCCAAGATGTATTTTTTTATTTTTTCTTTCAGTTCTATACCGATGTATTCTTTCTTTTTGGGACAAACTGTCCCCCTATCACATAGAATACCAATTCTGCTTATCAATGAATCTATGGAACGATTACTTTTTTCGGAAATATCTAATCCAAAATCATCAAAAACATATTTTTTAAATAATTCTATTTCACTATCAACATGCACACGGATTCCAGAAGTAAAGTGTTTTTTTAATACCTCTCCATAAATTAAATTCAACGAAAGCTTCTCATGAATGCTTTTATATATTCCATTTATAAACTGGTATTCGTTATCAAGCACAAGTTTGAGTTTTTCTTTTGATATATTTTCTTTGGAAGCCAAAGCTTTCTCGACTATTTGTTCAAAATCATTCTTTGTATAAACAGAAGATAAATTATCAACATATTCTTCTTCCAAAACAAAATCTAGATTATCTCCAAAAGTAAAAACCTTGTAAGTTTTGTCAAAAACAAATCCCTCTAAGCTGGCTTCATCGCTATCTGTCAAAAGAAAGAAAACAAGTTCTCCATATTCTCCTAAAAGAGATTCAAAATCTTTGGAAGAAATAATATTTTTACCATTTAAATCTGCTGATATCATTCGAAAAATCTTATTTTTTCTTGCCCATAGCGAAACTTTTCGTCTTGTTTTGGATTCTATTTGTCTGATTCTTTCTCTCGTTACTCCAAAATATCTACCTACTTCTTCCAAAGTTTTCTTTTCCTTACGAAGTTCTACAACTCTAAGATCGCGATCATTTTTTGAGATATCTACAATAAGCTTATTGGTTATTACTTTTAAATCTTTTGAACACCATTCAAAAAGGCAAAATAACTGATCCCAATTTGTTTGAACTGTTTTTCTTATAAAAAAAATAAGACTTTCCTCATCGTTAAATCCATCTGGAATAGCATAACTCCAATTGCAATTAACATTTTTGTATGCATCGATATAGCCTTTTGCTTTATTATTTAATCGGTATTTTGGAATTCTATGAATTACTTCAGAACTCCTTTTCAAATTACGTGATTCCCTGTCTAAAAAAACTATATAAGGAACAATATCATTTGGAAAATCAACACATTTTTTTAGTAAATCATACTCTGTTTCTTCAAAAGCATGCCTATATTTTTCTATTTCTTCTTCGTTAATGTTCTCATCCCTTATTTCATCAAACTTTCCCTCTAATATTACCTGAGCATATTCTCTCATAGAACAAGACAAACTGTTTTTTTCCACTGAAGAACGCCCGTCTCGTTCAATTTCAAATCGTTCAAGCAACTCAACAATACCTTCCACAGAATTCTTTCCCATATTATTTATGGCATATAAATCCTCTATTGAATAATTCAGCAGTTCTTCAATTGTATTGCATCCAGCACGCCGAAGTGCATTATATTGTCTTGTCGATAAAGACATCTTATCAATTGAAATTGTTCTATATTTTTCTTTGGAGATATCAAATAAATCCCCCAAAGAAATATTTATCTCATAATACTTCAATTCTAACACTCCTAATTCCCAGTACGAGATCTACCACTTCAATGTTTAATATATATCATATCAGCTTTTTCCCATTTATAATTTATTTTCCTTCGATTCTTTCTTTCAGGTATTCTCTTAGTGCCTCATCCTCACAGTAAACAAAGCATCCTTTCTGGCCTCTTGTCAGCAGCACTTTATAAGTATTCTTTATCAGACGCTCTGCCACTTTATCATCTCTGCAGGTCTTTATTTTGCTTGTATGGTCGTCTTTTGATATGGCCTTTTTATCTGTCTGGATGTGGCCGTTTCTGTATATAAGGTCTTTCCCGATGATTACGCCAACATAATCAAACTCCATACCCTGTACAGTATGGATACAACCAACCTGCTCAAATGATTCAGGATTTATAGCGAATACATTGTCGTTTTCAAGGTTCCATTTAGCCTTGAAATTACCGATTTCGATGTCCCATTCACCGCGATGATTCTTTACATTCCAGTCGTAGCAGTATCCGGCACACATTCTTGCCTTGTTTCTAAGCTGATTAAACGTTCTGAGCTGGTCCCTCATTTCCTCGAGAGAATCATAGACACGGAATTCAAATTCATCTTTATCCAAAGTTTTGTTGGCGGTTTCTTTTAACTCCAGTACATCATCGATAAAAGCCATATATCCGTCGCTTCCGTTACAACGAAACTGTGAGTAAAGTTCAAACGGTTCTGCGGTATCAAGTACTGCTCCAGCTTCTTTTGCATATTCTTTTATGGTATCGATTGTATAGCAGTCATTTAATGTTACTCTCTGATCTTCATCCACGAAGAAAACCGATACTTTTGCTGCCTTTATGGCATCACGAAGCATATCATCGCCCTTGTACATATAGGGTTTCATCTGCATTCTGTGTGCTTCGTCATATATTCCGACATCTATTCCGTTATTGGGAACATATGGAAGTGCATGAGGCGAGCGGAACGCCAGTTTAAGATCTACCATCTTCTTGGCATTGCCTTTAGCCAACAGAGCCTGGTAACAGTTTCTCGGAGCACTGTTTTTCGTGATATATGAGGCATTAAGTCCAAGCTTTGATATACAGTCAGCCAGTACATTTACAGCCAGTACGGATTTACCTGTTCCCGGTCCGCCTTTGATTATCAGTATATGTTTCTTTAAATCCTTCTGAGCCTCTTTAATCGAATTGATTATGTAGTCATACGCTACAGCCTGCTCATCTACCATCTCAAATTCCTTGTTTCCGCAAAGCATGGAATCAAGCGAATCCTGTAGGCTCTTTGAGGGCTTGATTTTACCGTAGTCAATTTTATACAGTAACTCATTATCCGATGATTTTGCCGAAATGTACTGATTGATGAATGCACGAAGTTTCAACACGTCCGATTTAAGAAATACCGGCGCTTCACTCGTCCATTCGGAATAGATATCATCTTCCAGTACATCTCTGTATTCTTCAGCCATATTGTGGAGATATGCGCATGGATTTAAGGATGTTTTATCCAATCCCTCTGCTCCTCCATAGTTATATAAAAGGCTCTTGTATGTATAAGCCTGATATGACGGGTGTGCAACAGGTTCATGGCTCTTTAAATCAGATAATACAGAGTGTCTGAATGTATCTTTTACTTTCTGAACCTTTGCCCACTGTTTAAGTTCCACAATGACTATATGATCTGTCTCATCTTTATCCTGTCCGAGTATCATAAAGTCTACCCTTTTGGCGGTCTGAGGAATGTTATATTCTATTGCAACTCCGCAGTCGCTAGGAATATTCGGAGTATTCAGCACATCTTTCATGAAATGAAGAGAATTATTCCATGAATTAATCTCACTGATACTTCCACCACTAAGGTGCTTTTCCTTGAGTTTTTCAGACAATACGTCAGTGATTCGGTTAAGCGTTACATCTTCTGCAAAATTTGCTATTGTGTTTTCGTAAATAATCATTTTTATATCTCTTTTTTATTCTATAAAAGCGCAAAAAGCACAGACTCTTACTGGCCTGTGCTCATAAAAATCAATATGGTTTTTTATCCCCCCAAAATACCATAATTTTTCATCGTTTGACTCCTTTTGATATTATACCACAAACAACGTACTTTTAACATAATATCATTATTATTTCAAAACGATGTCCCATTATGCGCCCTCAGGCTTGATTATAGCGTCATATTCGATTTTTTTGAAAAAAACTATGTATTTCTTAACACTTTTGTTTTTTTATTCACATTCCGAAACAATCATCGCTCCGTAAGGAGGCTTGCCATCAAAAAGTTCGTCATCATCACGAAGGATTGAAAAAAGTCCAATCAGCGGAGCCTCTAAATATTCCCTCATGTTAGAATACCCAAAAGAATTGATTGGATCAGGTTTAAGCTCAACTTCCTTTTTCCTAATTTCATTAAACTTTCCCCACTTTTCTTCGCACTTCTTATAAACCTTTTGAGTAAAATCTTCATCGTAATCGCGAGCATATCTTACATCTGTAAAGAAAACAAAATGAGGAACCCCGTATTTTTGATGATTTCTGCATTCTACAACACCCGCGAACCTGTATTTACCTTCACTTTCAGGATTAAGAACAATCCAATCTTTAGGTATCTTTAAGTATCCATCCTTCATTTTATATTTGTTCATTTTATTATCATCTTTCGAATAATATACTTTTTCACCACCGTTAATTATCTGGGCTATCTGTAAATAATATTTATTCTCATCCTCAAGAGCTTTTAATTCACAATCACTAGCAACTTCACTTATTTCATCGTTTAGTTGGCACATGGATATGCTATAACCAATATATTTTTTTCTTATTTCATCTGGCATAAGGCAGATTGTTTTAATCAAGAAATTAATAAACGGACCGGTATTCATATTCATATTATCGGATATTTTACCAATAATCTCTTTATTCTCTTCAGACAAATCCATACTATATTTTTTTGAAGGTTTATTCATAATCAGTCTCCTTTCAATTACTTATCTTACATATCATTATACACATATAATATTTTTTATCAAGCGCTTTTATTATTTTACTATTATTCTAATATTACTATAATAATATATAGATATTATTTTTGTTTTTCACTACTAATCTGTTCTATTAACTAATTCTTCACCATAAATAAGATTATTCCTTATATTTGTTATTTTGCCTTTGTGGTGAGGACTAATATATGTTAATATAAATTTAACACTGACAAAAAGCAGACATATTAATTTTTGGGAAATTGTTAGACTATTGATATTCTTATAATGGGGGAGAAAAAATGGACGAACTAATGAAAAAATCACTCGCAGCAAGATATTTAATTAGCGGGTTAAATAGAGAAAAAAGAGAGGTTTCTGTTTTATTTTGTGATAAAAACCTTGATAAAACATACAAATTTGTTGAGTTCAAAGAATTAATAGAAAAAGTTGAAAAAGGAGAAAGTATTTGCCTTAATAACTGTTATGTTGAGAATTTTTCTTTTTCAAAATTATTCAAAGTTTCTAAAGACAATCTCGAGTCCGAATGTAATGAAAAAAATATATCGCATGGACATACTCTTATAAACTTCGAAGCAAGAAACACTTTTTTTTACGGAAATACAGATTTCAGCGGAGCTAATTTCAGCGGAGAAACTACTGTTTTTAACAATTCTATTTTTTTTACCAACTATGTTAATTTTTCTAATTCCGTATTCGAAAGCGGTAATGTTAGTTTCAACGATGTGGATTTTGGCGGGGGAACGACAAATTTCAAAAATGCTGATTTTGGGAATGGAAATTTAACTTTTCAAAACGCTCTTTTTTACAATAAAGAAGTGACTTTTAAAGGAACAAATTTCAATGAGGGAAACGTTAGTTTTGATCATGCAAAATTTGGAGAAGGAAACATAAATCTAGAACAAATCAAGACAAAAAAGGGAACAATTTCTTTTTGGGGAACCTGTTTTGACAATGGAAATCTACATTTTCTTAACTCAGATTTTTCTTCTTCAAATCTATTCTTTTCTGACACTTCGTTTAAAAAGGGAGATATTATTATCTCTTTTGCTAACGTTGACGACGGACAAATATGCTTTAATAATGTGAATTTTGAAGAAGGAAAAATCGTTTTTTCTGGCACAAAATTTAATAAGTCTTTAGTGGATTTTTATAATGTTAATTTTGTTAAAGAGCAAATTTATATTGATGATATTATTTCAAATCATTTAACTCTGTTCTTTCACAACAGTATAATTAACACTCCATTAGATATCAACTTAGACCATATCAAGACTCTAGTATTTTATGGATGCACAAATACTGACTTAATAAATCTTAAATCATCAAAAAGTAATTATGTGAAAAATCAAATTGCATTATTTAATATGAATAATATGGGGTTTTTACAACTTGATTGGGACAAAAATAAATACTCTATTATGAAATTTGATACAAAAATGTTTTCAGAAGACATTAAATATCCTATTAACATTAAAAAGTTTATTGAAGACTGTAAGGAAAATCTGGGAAGATTAAAAGCCAAAGAATTATGTATGTTAAAAGAAATATATCATAATCAAGGAATGTATGACTGGGAAGACGCCACATATGTTCAATTCAAAATATTGGACACAATACTCTTATCCAATAAACATTTTATTAAAAAACCTGTATTCTTTATCCTATATATTATCGGACAATATGGTACTAATCCATTTAGTGTTTTTATAACTATGTTACTTACTGTAATAATATGTGCAGCGTTTTATTACACTCCTTTTGCTCAAATCAGCAAGCCCGGGGATGATATATTTTGGTGGTCACCTTTATATTATAGTATCATAACTTTCTTTACAATTGGTTATGGTGATTTATCTGCGCATAATTGGCTAACTGCCGCTTTTTGTGGTGCGGAAGGTTTCTTAGGAGTATTTCTTATGTCTTATTTCTCTGTCGCTTTAGTTCGTAAAATACTTAGATAGTTTTTCTATAAAACACTAAATATATATGTTGGATTCAAATAAGGAAAAGACACCCTATTCCTTTTATGAAAGAGTGTCTTTTTTTCAATGTTAATATTTTTAATACATATCTTCAGAAGTTGTATCTTTAATTCCGCGCAAAAACAACCAACATATCTTTTTCTCTAAATTCGTTTTCCACACTTTCCTAAATAATTCATAATTGCCAAACCATTAAACTCCATTCTTTATTCAAAAACAAGCATTGTAACTCCGGGGTTTGTCTGATCCGGTATAATCTTGTATGTTCTCATAAACACACCTTCGGTTCTGACTGTATCTTTAAGTACGGTTCCGTGGTTAAAACCATGTATTATACGCATTGTAAAGGCCTGCCTGCATATGCAGGATTTGTTCTTAAGCAGCCTAACCATAGCGTTACGGGTTAATCCGTGTACATTTACGGTCACAACATCATCTACTGTGAAATCCATTCTCTCAACATCAGTTTCTGATAATACAAGTTTAATTCTTTCTTCCATA
>JAEEGL017380784.1_pt1 | contig 23620 bp, 18 predicted proteins | sample 9134231 | NCBI WGS metagenome assembly JAEEGL01 (sample SAMN16246548, study PRJNA631951) | gut metagenome | biome: gut microbiome; feature: rumen; material: fiber-attached | host: Bos | place: Iran: Karaj | collected 2018-10 | reverse complement strand
GATTAGAAACAGACACCCAAAAAAACATTTTTATTTCCGGAGTTGCAACTTGGGCGTATATGACACAACAAAGCATTAGATGTGCTTCACCAACTACATGGCGTACATTTTTAGATGATGTTCGTCTCAAAACATATTATGAAGAATTTCCCAAATGTAAATTACCAGATTATGTACTTATCTTAAATTCTAACAATCCAGATAATGGCGGACGTTACAAAGACAAAAATGATGAATCGTCTATAAAAAACACATGGCTGTATGAAAAACTTTTGGAACTTGGATATTCAAAAAAAGAATACCCAAGCGGAATTTTATACAGTGCAGAATAATTTTTTTTAGTTTTTATAAAAAAAATATTGCTGTTTTTTTATAATCATAATAAATTCAGATAGTTTTTAGTGTAATGCCTAACCGCAACTTGGAATAAAACAGGAAAGCTAATAAGGTGTATAATAACAGAAGGAAGACACCTTATGGGAAGAACAAGAAGAAAGTTCAGCTCGGAAGAAAAGCTGAAAATGGTTATGGCAGTAATTCAGGATGGAAAAGCAGTCAGTGACGTTGCACAGGAAAACAACGTTCATCCGAATATGATCCTGAACTGGAATAAAGAATTCCTTGAAAACGCAGCGGCAGTTTTCGACCGTCACAGGCCTGACATCACTGAAAAAGCGCAGGAGCGTAAAATTCAGGAGCTGGAAGCAAAACTCAAAAAGAAGGACGAAGTGATAGCTGAAATTGCCGAGGAAAACATGATGATAAAAAAAACTTTTGGTGGCCGGAGCTAGGGAAAGAAAAGGTCAGCCTTAAAACGCGGACTCTGATAGAAACTGAAGTACAGAAGATTCATGCATGAGAAAACCGAAATCAAGGTTTCAGTGCTCGTTGCTTTTGCAGGAGTTTCTAAAAGTACCTGGCATGAATGGAAGACGCGGAAAGGAATAGAGACAAGGCATAATCACGAAACACCGAAACTCAACTGGTATACGCCGGAAGAAAAGAAAGCTGTCGTGAAATATGTCCTTACCCACAAGAACTTCCTGTACGGTTACCGCTACCTTGCCTGGCAGATGATAGACGAGAATGTAGCTTTTGTCCGCCCTGCAAGCGTCTACAACATCATGAAAGAGTACGATTTAGTCCACAAATGGGCTAAGAATGAAGGAGAAGCAAAGAAAAAAGGCTTTGATCAGCCAGAGGCTCCGCATGAGCAGTGGCATACAGATATTTCATACATCAAGGTTCTTGGTGTGTTTTATTATTTTATCAGCATAATGGACGGTTTCAGCAGAAAGATTCTGGACTGGGTGTTATGCGAAAACATGGAGGGCATAAACATTGAACTTCTGGTTGCAAGGGTAAAAGAAAAGTATCCGGAAGCAAAAGCACGAATCATCCACGACAACGGAAAACAGTTCATTTCGAAGGATTTCAAATCTTTGATTTCCTTGCTGGAACTTTACGAAACGGCAGCAAGAGTCTGTCATCCGCAAAGCAACGGCAAACTGGAAAGATTTCACTCAACGCTGAAAACTGAACATGTCCGTCAGACTGCATACTTCAGTTATGAAGATGCAAAAGAAAAAATGGCACAGTGGATTGATTTTTACAACAACGAGCGTCTTCACGGAGCACTTCTTTATCTGACTCCCAGCAGATTATTTTGAAGGCAGAAAAGAATCAAGGCTTGCAGAACGAAGAGAAAAACTTCATACTGCAGATATCAACAGAAAAGCTTATTGGCTGCAACAGCAGCAGGCTTAAACCACCTTATAAGCTTTCCTAAAAAAGTCCAAGTTCACTTTGGGCAGGACATTAGATTATACAAATGAATAAATTTATTTTTCAAAATATCACAATTGATAGATATATAAATAAATGCTATATTAAATTTTATGAAATATGTCTATGTCCTAACATCAACAGAGAAAGATTTATATTACGAACAGTGCTTGATGTCGGCATTTTCACTCCGTTATTATATGCCGGAAGCAGAAATTACTATTTTAACTGACAATAAAACAGCCTCTACTTTTACAGGTAAGCGTTCAGAAATACAAAAATATGTTTCTGATATTGTTTCTGTAAATTTTCCGGAATCCGCCGGCAATGTAGAACGCTCCCGTATTTTAAAAACAACAATTCCAGAACACATCAAAGACGATTTCCTTTTCATTGATTGTGACACAATTATTTGCGAAAGCCTTTCTGATATAGAAAAATTAAATTATCCAATTGCAGCAGTTCTTGACGGTCATGTTCCTCTTTCTGAACACAAGCACAAGGATTATTTTTTAAAGCGCGAAAAGAAAATGGGCTATGTGGGAACGAAAATGCAGGGGTTCCATATAAATAGCGGCGTTATTCTTTTCAGAGATTCAGAAAAATCACGCGACTTTTTCAAGAAATGGCACGAACTTTGGGAATACTCATTCAAAGTAAAGCACGATCATCACGATCAGGGAGCTTTTAACGAAGCTTTCTACAAATGCGGTTTCGGAGACACAAAACTTCCAGGAGAATGGAATTGTCAAATAAGTCAGGGCGGACTTGAATTCCTTGAGCACGCAAAAATCATACATTATTTTTCAAGTGAAGCGGCCGGAAAGAACTACATTTCCTATTACAAGCTGGCAGATAAATCAATCCAGCAGCGCATAAAAGAAGCTGGCTCCATACCAGAAGACATTCAAAAGATGATTTTGAACCCGAAATTCCAGTTCACAAAAGTACATCTTATCAACGACAAACGACTTACTCCAATTCTGCAGTCTCCTCTCATATTCACGCTTGCAGAGCTCAAATTGCATTGTCCTATGATTTTCAATATACTAGAAAGAAGTGTTGGTGCTTGCCGCACATTTGCTAAAAATTTTAAAGGAAAGAAATAAATGAAAATAGCAGTAGCAGGAATAGGATACGTTGGACTCTCAAATGCCATTTTACTCGCACAGCACAATGAAGTTTTTGCGGTTGATGTTATTCAATCGAAAGTAGATCTAATAAACAACAAAAAATCTCCTCTTGTAGACAAAGAAATCGAAGAGTATCTTGCACACAAAAAACTAAAACTTATAGCAACAACAGATGCAAAACAAGCTTATTCAAATGCGGATTTCATCATTATCTCAACTCCGACAAATTATGATTCGCACAAGAACTATTTTGATACTTCAAGTGTTGAGGCCGTTCTTTCACTGGTTCAGAACTTTAATAAAACAGCTGTTGTAATAATAAAATCTACTATTCCAGTTGGTTATACAGAAGAAGTAAGTAAAAAGTATCCAGACCTGAGTATTCTTTTTGCGCCGGAATTTCTTCGCGAAGGTCATGCACTTTATGATAACCTTTATCCAAGCAGAATTATAGTTGGTTATCCAAATGGAAATGAAATACTTGAAAAGGCAGCGCATACATTTGCAGGACTTTTACAGCAGGGAGCAATCAAAAAAAATATTCCAACCCTTTTTCCCCAGCCGACAGAGGCAGAAGCCATAAAACTTTTTGCAAACACTTATCTTGCGCTTCGCGTAAGCTACTTCAACGAGCTTGATACATACGCAGAAATGCACGGACTTGACACAAAACAGATTATTCAAGGAGTAAGTCTTGACCCGCGAATCGGTGACGGATACAACAATCCTTCATTCGGATACGGCGGATACTGTCTTCCAAAAGACACAAAGCAACTTCTTGCAAACTATGCGAATATTCCTCAAAATCTCATGAGCGCAATAGTTGAATCAAACCATACTAGAAAAGAATATATTGCACGACATGTACTTGAAAAGAAACCTGAAATAGTTGGAATTTACCGGCTTACAATGAAAGCTTATAGTGATAATTTCCGGCAAAGTTCTATTCAAGATGTAATGAAAATCCTACGAGGAGAAGGTATTAAAGTTATAATCTATGAACCGACACTTTCAACATCACATTTTGAACGATATGAAGTATGCAATGATCTTGCCACATTCAAAAAGCAAAGTGATGTAATTCTTGCAAATAGAATCAGCGATGAATTGCTAGATTGCAAAGAAAAAATTTACACCAGAGATTTATTCTCAAGAGATTAAACAAAAGGATAATTATGATTTATTTTAACATTCCACCAGTAACTGGCAACGAAACAAAATATATTCAAAAGGCTATCGATAACCATAAAATATGTGGTGACGGTGAGTTTACAAAAAAATGCCATAACTGGCTTGAAAACACTTTAAATTCCACTAATAATCGAACACAAAGCACCAGCAAAGTTTTATTAACAACTAGCGGAACAACAGCGCTTGAAATGACTGCCCTTCTTTGCGATATTCATGCTGGAGATGAAGTTATTATGCCGTCTTTTACATTCTGCTCTACAGCAGATGCTTTTGTTCAGCGCGGAGCAAAAATCGTTTTTGTTGATATCAGGCCTGATACAATGAACATTGATGAGACAAAAATAGAAGCTGCAATTACTGAAAAAACTAAGGCAATTGTACCAGTTCATTACGCCGGAGTTGCCTGCGAAATGGATACAATTATGGAAATTGCTCGCCAGCACAACTTAAAAGTTGTTGAAGATGCAGCTCAGGCAATCTGTTCAACCTATAAAGGGAAACCGCTTGGAACAATTGGTGATTACGGCTGTCTTTCTTTTCATGAAACAAAAAACTTTAGCATGGGCGAAGGCGGAGCAATCATTATTAATACAGGAAATGATGATTTTGAACGCGCTGAAATTATCCGCGAAAAGGGAACAGACCGCAGCAGTTTTCTTCGAGGTCAGATTGATAAATATACATGGCGAGATTATGGTTCAAGTTATCTTCCAAGCGACTTGAACGCCGCTTATCTTTGGGCTCAGCTCGAAGCTTCAGAAAAAATTCAATCCAGCCGCATGGCAATCTGGAACAGATATAATAACGAATTTAAGTCTTTTGATGGCAAAAAAATAAAACTTCCATTAATTCCGCAAGGATGCACTCATAACGCACATATGTTTTATTTAAAGTTCGAGACTCTGGAAAAACGAACTCAATTCATCTCTTATATGAAAGAAAATGATATTTCTGCAGTTTTCCACTATATCCCACTTCATTCTGCTCCAGCCGGAATCAAATACGGAAGATTTAATGGAAAAGATGACTTCACAACAAAAGAAAGTGAACGTCTGGTTCGTCTTCCATTATATTATGGAATGTCTGATGAAGATTTGGATAAAGTTGTAAAGACAGTAAGGGAATTTCTAAAATGAAAGAAATAAGCATTGTTATTCCAGTATATAACAGCCACGAATGTATAGCAGAACTAAGCAGACAGATCGCAGATGCTCTCAAAGGAATAGACTACGAACAAATTATGGTAAATGACTGTTCGCGCGATTCAAGCTGGGATGAAATCAAAAAAGAAGCTGAAAAAACTCCTAATCTTATTGGAATTAATCTTAGAAAAAACGGCGGCCAGGATAGTGCAATTCTTACAGGCTTAAACTACGCAAGTGGAAAATATGTTGTGATTATGGATGATGATCTTCAGCACTCACCTTACGATATTCCAAAAATGTACGAAGAAATCAAAAAAGGCTTTGATGTTGTTTATGCAAATTTCGATTCAAAAAAACAAAAGCTTTGGAAGAATATAGGAAGCTGGCTAAATGGAAAAATAAGTGAACTTGCTCTACAAAAACCAAAAGAAGTTTATCTTTCACCTTTTAAAATCATTTGCCACGGTGTAATTTCCGAAATGATTAAATTTAACAATCTATTCCCATACATTGACGGTTTGATTTTTCAAGTAACACGTAATATTACACAAATTCCAATTGAACATCACAAACGCGAAATGGGAAAAAGCAATTATAATCTAGCAAAATCTATCAAAGTATTTTTGCGAATGCTTTTTGGTTTTTCTACAATGCCGCTCAACATTGCATCTTACACAGGATTTTTTACAGCCGCCATAGGACTCATTCTTGCAATTGTTTACGCAGTTCAATATTTTACAGGCAAAGCTGATGTTACAGGATGGACGACACTTGTTATTCTGCTTTTAATTTTAGGTGGTCTGATTCTTGTTTCATTGGGATTCATCGGTAAATATTTGGGACAAGTTTATCTTACAGTAAACAAGCAGCCCAAATTTATTGTAAAAGAAACTGTAAACTCAAATAATGAAAAATAATTTAGGACACTTTTTTTTGATGCATTTTGGATTTCTCTTTTACAGTTTTTATACTGTTGTTGGAAAGATTGCATCAAAATATGATTTTTTGTCATTCAAATTCTGCATTATTTACTGCATTTTGATTCTGATTCTTTTTGTATATGCGATTTTATGGCAGCAGGTTTTAAAAACAATTCCTCTGTCTGTAGCAACTGCAAACAAAGCTGTAACCATTGTTTGGGGAATGCTCTGGAGTTTTTTGTTTTTTAACGAAGACACCAGTTTAAAAAAAATAATTGGTGCATCAATAATCATTTTTGGCATTATTCTGCTTTCTGATACAACAAAACAAGAGGAAAAATCAAATGAATAACACAGTTTTCATTTTTTTTCTTTTGTTTTCGGTTTTTATTTCCGCAATATCGCAGATTCTGCTAAAAAAATCGGCTTTAGAGAATCATAAATCTCGCATTTTTGAATACCTGAATTTTAAAGTAATTTTTGCATATTTTTTATTCTTCGTCGCAGTTTTAATCGATTTAATTGCATTAAAATATGTTCCAGTTTCTTTTGTACCAATAATTGAGACATCAAGCTATATTTTCATTATAATCATAAGTAGAATTGTTTTTGGCGAAAAAATTAACCTAAAACAATTTCTGTCAATTTCGATGATTATTATTGGAATAGTGGTTTATATTTTATAAATTAACAAGATAAAAAAATCTTTTTATTAAAATATGTAAAGATGGTGAAAAAATGACTTTCCTAATTAATCCAAATTTTCTCTGCCGGAATTTGACCGGGATTGAACGGTTTGCGTTTGAAACTTGTAAGAGGCTCGATGAAATTCTTACGGCGGACGATGATGTTCGCATTGTTGTGCCGGAAAATGCGAAAACGGTTCCGGTTTATAAAAATATCAAAATCATAAAAAGCAAAAAGGCGCTCAAAAGTTTTCCGCTTTGGGATTTGTTTGAGTTTGCCTTTTGGTGCAAAAAACTGAATACTACGGGAATTAATTTTTCTAACACAGCTCCGCTTGGCCGGCGTTGCGGAATCAGTTTTATTCATGATATTTATGCAAAAGAATTTCCTCAAGATTTTTGTGGACGAAAAGAAAATCTTATTAAACTTTACTGCTGCTTCAACTATAAAAACATTGCAAAGCATGCGAAAAAAGTTTTGACTGTTTCTGAGTTTTCAAAAAATCAAATTCAAAAGGCTTATAAAGTTCCTTACAATAAACTTGAAGTTATTCCAAACGGCTGGGAACATTTTAATCTTGTTTCTGAAGAAAAACCTGCCCTTGCAAACGAACTTTCGCCAAAATCATTTTATTTTACGCTCGGAAGTCTTCAAAAACGCAAAAACCTTAAATGGATTGCGCAATACGCAAAAAATCATCCTTTAGAAACTTTTGCAATAAGCGGAAAAGCTGTTTCGGGCTTTGTTTCAAATGATTTAGCTGATTTGCAAAAACTTCCTAATGTAAAACTTTTGGGTTACGTTACAGACGGCCAGGTAAAATGGCTTATGAAAAACTGCAAGGCTTTTGTTTTTCCAAGTTATTACGAAGGTTTTGGTATTCCGCCGCTGGAAGCTCTTTCTGTTGGCGCAAAAATCATAATTGCAAACGCTGCGAGTCTTCCAGAAATTTACAAAGATTCGGCGGTTTATATTGACCCGTACAATACAGATTGCAATTTAAGCGAATTGCTTTTAAATCAATCGCAAGAGTACAAAAACAAAGCTCAACAGGTGTTAAATGAATATACCTATGACAAAGCCGCTCAAAAGTTATATAATGTACTTAAGAGTTTTTACTAGGAGTTGAAGATAATGTCTTTCGCAAAAATATTATACACAATTATTCTTTACCCGCTCGTTCAGATAATTGAAATTTCTTTTAAGATTTTTGATAAACTTTTTGATAACACAGGAATTGCCGTTCTTGGCGTTAGCCTTACTGTAACACTTTTGTGTCTTCCACTTTATATTGTTGCAGAACGCTGGCAGGAAATTGAACGCAATACTCAAGCAAAACTAAAACCTGGAATTGATAGAATCAAAAAAGCCTTTAAAGGCGACGAACAATATATGATTCTTTCTACTTTTTACAAACAGAATCATTATCATCCGATGATGGCGCTTCGCTCAAGTTTTGGTCTTTTAATTCAGATTCCATTTTTTATGGCTGCGTATTCCTGTCTTTCGCACCTTCCGGCTTTGCAAGGACAGTCCTTTCTTTTTATTCGCGATATGGGCCAGCAAGATGCAATTTTCAAAATCGGTTCATTCCCTGTAAACATTCTTCCAATTGCAATGACAATTATCAACATTATTGCCGGCGCAATTTATACTAAAGGTTTTCCTATTAAAGAAAAATTTCAGATTTATGGAATGGCTTTGATTTTTCTTGTTATTCTTTATTCTAGTCCTTCTGGTCTTGTTCTTTATTGGACTATGAACAATGTGTTCAGCCTGATTAAAAATATTTTCTACAAACTTAAGAATCCTATCAAAGTTCTTTATATTTTGATGGTTGCAGCTTGTGTTTTTGTAGCAACTTACATTCTTTTTATTTATGATGGCGGTGCTTCTCCTAAAAAACGTATGGCGGCTGCTATTCCAATGCTTTTGTTGATTGGAATTCCGCTTTATTTACGGGGAATTAAGTGGATTTTGAATAGACCGCTTTGCCGCCTGTTGGACGATAAATCAAACAGATTCCGCCTGTTTATTTTTTCTGCGCTTGGCCTTTGTGTTTTAACTGGTCTTGTGCTTCCAACAAACTTAATTTCATCTTCTGTTCAGGAATTTTCTAACATTGAAAATTACACTTCTCCAACTAACTTTCTTTTTGCGCCATTTTGGCAGAGCGTTGGAATTTTTGTAATTTGGCCGATTTGTATTTACTTTCTTTTTAATAAAAAGATTCAGACTTTGCTTGCAACTGTTTTTTCTATTTTGCTTGTAACATTTTCTGTAAACGCTTTTGCTTTTGCCGGAAATTACGGCTCTATGGATATTACGCTCAAATTTATTGGCGGAATTGAAGCTCAGAAAAAAATCTTTATTATTTTGAATCTTTTTATAAACCTGGCTCTTGTTATACTTATTCCGTTTATTCTTTCGCGCAAAAAAAACAGCATTTTTACAAGTGTTATGCTTGTTTGTTTTGCAGCTTTTTCTTTGCTTGGAATCATCAACATTTCAAAAATCAAAAAAGAATATAAGGCTTTTGAAACTGCGCGCCTTGCAAAAGGAAACTCAAACGAATCTGATTTTACAACTAGATTTCATCTTTCAAAAACTCAAAAAAATGTTGTTGTTATAATGCTTGACCGTTCTGAAAGTTCGTATTTTTCTCACATTATGGAAAACTTTCCAGATATGAAAGAACAGTTCAACGGATTTACTTTCTATCCAAACACTCTTTCATGTAACGGCCATACTTTTATGGGAAGTCCTGGAGTTTACGGCGGCTATGAATATATTCCGTCAGAAATGAATAAACGAGATTCTCAAAAACTTGCTGAAAAGCATAACGAAGCGCTTCTTCTTTTACCTCGAATTTTTACGGAGCAGGCTAATTATTCTGCCGCTGTTTCAGATCTTTCGTGGGGAAATTACAGCTATATTTCTGATTTGAGTTTCATCAGCGAATATCCAAAAATATCTGCAAGTATTCTAAACGGAAGATATACTGGCGAGCTTAAAAGACAACTTACAGTTTCTCAGCAAAGTTCTCTTACTCAAAGTGCAAACAGAAATCTTCTTTGGGTAAGTCTTTTCCGCGAATCTTTGGCAGCTCTTAGACCGGTTGTTTACTACAAAGGTTCTTGGTGGGGAGCCGAAGGTGCTGTAGATATGGATTCATTCCTTGACTGGTATGCAGCCCTTTACTTTTTGCCACAAATCACAGATTTTAATTCTGAAACTGGAAGTCTTGTTGTAATGACAAATGAAGCAACTCATTCTAACGAAGAAATTCCGTACATTGATATTACAAAACAAGTTAATCATTTTTCAGATTATCTTCCAGGCTATGATATTAACGTAGCGTGTCTTAAAAAAATTGCTGATTTCTGTGATTATCTGCGAGAAAACAATGCTTACGACAACACCAAAATTATTGTAATTGCAGATCATGGAATTGGTTATGGAGCTACTGCTTCTGAAAATTATCAGACAGCAGAACTTCAAAATGGTTATTTAAAAGATCATTTAAATCCTTTGCTTATTGTAAAAGATTTTGATTCAAATGATTCTCTAAAAACTGATATGACATTTATGACAAATGCTGATACTCCAACAATTGCTTTGCAGGGAGTTTTGGAAAATGCCGTAAATCCATTTACAGGAAAAACTGTTACAGATGAATACAAAAAAGACGGTGTTCTTGTAACAACTGATGATATTTTTATGCCGCATCATAGCAGCAGCACATACAAATTTACTGCAAAACCAGAATCATGGTATCGTGTAAAAGATAACATTTTTATCGATGAAAACTGGATTCAGGAAGCACAGTAAAACATCTTTAGCATAGGAGACTAAATTATGACTGAACAGGAATTTGATTATTTGATGGCCGTACGCCGCAAAGAAGAAACAACAGCATTTGCAAAAGACACAATTCTTGCCTGCGCAAAAGCCGGCTGGGTAAAAAATAACAAAGTAACAAATGACGGAATGGAAGCTCTTGCTCCATATAAAGTTGATAATGCAATTATTATGGCTGCCGGCCGAAGCCGCCGTTGTATGCCTCTTTCAAACTATCTTCCAAAAGGTTTGTTTGAAATCAAAGGCGACACAATGGTTGAACGCCAGATTAAACAGCTTCACGACGCTGGCATTAAAGAAATCATTCTCGTAGTTGGCTATCTTAAAGAGCGCTATTACGAAATGGCAAAAAAATATCCTGAACTTATTGTAATTGATAATACCGAATGGGAAGAAAAAAATAATATGTCTTCTCTTTACGCTGCAAAAGATTACATCAAATCAAGCTACATCTGTTGTTCAGATAACTGGTTTGCTCATAACGTTTACCGCGATTATGTTTATGATTCTTATTACGGCTGCCTTTATTCAGACGAATTCTGCAACGAATATTGTGTAAAAGGCCTTGATGATCGCGGTTATATGACGGAAGTTAAAAAAGGCGGCGAAAAATCCTGGTACACAATCGGCGAAGCATTCTTTTCAAAATCTTTTAGTGAAAAATTTGTAGACCTTATGGTTAAAGAATATTACGATCCTGAAATGAAGTATATGCTTTGGGACGATTTCCAGATTAAGCACATTACTGAGCTTTTAATGAAAATTAAGCGCTACGATGATTCTGAATGTAAGGAATTTGATACAACTGACGATATTCTTCAGTTCTACCCTAACTTCAAAGAATTTATCGACCAGTTTTTCCAGGAAGACGAACTGATTAATTCAACTCAGCGCATTTCATATCTTTCAAATTATTCTGATACTAAGCAGTATTCTGTTGTTGCAACTGAACAGCTTACAGGCCGAATGCATGTAAACGAAAATCTTTTTGGGCCAAGTCCAAAGTGTCTTGAAGTTCTTCACAACGCAAAAATGGAAGATTTGTATTTATATGATCTTACCCGCGAAGATGAACTTGCAATTGAAGTTTCAAAAGCAACTGAAATTCCAACTGATTCAATTTTTATTCATTCAGGAAGTTCAGACGTTATCAAAACTATTATGACAATTGTTTTGAACAAAGATGATACAGTTCTCATTTCAAATCCAGCCTGGAACTACTACAAATCAGTTTGTGAATTGCGCCATGCAAAAGCCGCATATTATGATGTAGTGCCAGGAAAAGATTCTTATGAATTTGATATGAAGAATCTTCTTTCTGAAGCTAAAAAAACAAAGCCAAGAATCATTGTAATTACAACTCCACACAACCCAACCGGTGCTGTAATTTCAAGAAACGACCTGGAAAAAGTTATTAAAGAAAATCCTTCTTCTTTGGTAATTGTTGACGAGGCTTATCTTGGACTTTCAACTGTAACTTACGATGCAAAATATCTTTTGAATTCATACAACAATGTTGTATTCTGCCGAACTTTCTCAAAACTTTACGGTTTGGCCGGAATCAGAATGGGTTACGGTTTGTGTACACCAATGGCAAAACAGGTTTTCAAACTTGATTTGAATCCTTTCCGCGTTTCAAATATTGGCCGAAAAGTTTGTATTGCCGCACTCCGCGACACAGATTATTATTCAAAACTTACAAAAACAATCATCAAACTTAAAGATGATTTTATTTCTGAAATTAATAAAATTAAAGGAATCAAGGCTTACAAATCAGCTGCAAACTTTATTTTTATTCGCTTTAACGAAAATCTCAGCGAAAAAGATAAAGAAATTGATGTTCAGGCTCTCAAAGATTACCTTAGTTCAAACGGCTACCTTACAAGACTTTGGACAGAAGGAAGTCATCTTTCTATGAGAATTACTGTTGCACCTCAGCCTGATATGGATAAAGTTTTGGAACTTATTAAGGAATTTGTATCAAAATGATGATTTTGCCACTTTACATTGACCCGGGTACAGGAAGTATGCTGTTTTCAATTTTGATTGGAGCAGCAGCAACTCTTTTTTTCCTTGCAAAAGCTATGCTTTTAAAATTAAAGGTTGTTTTTGCGGGAAAAAAAGGCGTTCAGGAAGATAAAGCATATAAAAAATATGTAATTTATTGCGAAGACAAACGCTATTGGACGGTTTTTCAGCCCGTTATAGAAGAATTTGAAAAACGCAAAATTGAACTCACTTATTATACTGGTTCAAAAGATGATGCTGTTTTTGATAAAAAATATAAATTTATCAAAGCAGAATTTATTGGAACTGGAAATGTTGCTTACGCAAAACTGAATATGCTTTCTGCAGGAATTGTTCTTATGACAACGCCTGGCATTCAGGTTTATCAGCTAAAGCGCAGCAAAAATGTAAAGCATTACAGCCACATTTTCCATTCGTGCACAGATTCAACAATGTATCGTCTTTTTGGTCTTGATTATTTTGATTCTGTTTTGATGACCGGCGATTATCAGGCTGATGACATCAGATTGCTGGAAAAACAAAGAGATCTGCCGGCAAAAGAGCTTGTAACTGTTGGCTGTTCGTATCTGGATATTCTCAAAGAAAAAATGGATTCTATTCCAACCGAAGAAAATCACCAGTTTACAGTTCTTGTTTCTCCGTCATGGGGAAAAAGTGCGCTTCTTGGACTTTACGGCGAAAAACTTCTTGACCCGCTTGCAAAAAGTGGAATGAGAATTATTATCCGCCCTCACCCACAGTCTCGTATTTCGGAAAAAGAAATGCTTGACCGCTTGCACGAACGTTACAAAGACTGCAAAAACATTGAATGGGATAACGAACGCGACAATATTTATTCTCTCAAAAAAGCCGATATTATGATTTCGGATTTTTCGGGAATTGTTTACGATTATACCTTCCTTTGCGACAAGCCGGTTATGTACGCAAATTCAGAAATGGATTTACTTCCTTATGATATTTACGATACAGGCCATGAACCTTGGGCTGTTACAACTTTGCAAAAAATCGGAATTCCAATTCAGGAAAGAGATTTTGAAAACATTGCCGAAGTTATTAAAAATGCTTCGGACAGCCCGGAATTAGCAAAACTTCGTGCTCAGTACAAAGCTCAAGCCTGGCAGAATATTGGTCAAGCTGGTAAGCTAACTGCTGATTTTATGATTAAAACAATGTCTGAAAACTAAAACGGAATAAAAAATGCAAAAAAAGAAAATATTCATAGATTGTAGAATGATTGGAAGCGGTGGAATTGGCTCTTATATTTCAGCCCTTTTACCTTTATTTATGCAAAACTATGAATGTTTTCTTTTGGGAAACAAAAATCAGCTAAACGCTTATAAAAACTTAAATAATGTTTCTATTTTTGAAACTGATATTAAGCCCTTTTCTATAAAAGAGCTTTTTTGTTTTCCTTCTGACATTTTAAAAAACATCAATTCTTGTGATGTTTTTTACACGCCTTACTGCAATATTCCAAACGGCATAAAAGTTCCGGTTTGTTCTACAATTCACGATGTTGTATTTCTTGATGTTCCAAATCTTGCAGGAAAAACCGGAACAATTTTGCGAAAATGGTTTTATCAGCGCGCTTATAATAAATCAAAAATTGTTTTTACGGTTTCTGAATTTTCAAAAGAGCGAATTAAAGCGCACTTAAAAACTAAAAAAGTTCCAACTATTGTAACTTATAATGCACTTCCGCAATGGTTTGCAGATGGCGTAAAAGATGTTCAAAAAGACGGCTCAATTTTATTTGTAGGAAACATCAAAAAACACAAAGGCTTGCACACTTTGCTTGACGCCTTTGAAATTCTTTTAAAAGAAGATTTTAATGCAAAACTCAAAATTGTTGGCAATTCCGAAAATTTTAGAACCGGCGATACTCAAATTGCACAAAAAATCAAAACACTTCCAGAAAATTCTGTAGTTTTTACCGGCCGCATTTCCGACGAAGAGCTAAAAAAATGTTACGCACAAGCCAATCTTTTGGTTCAACCATCTTTATACGAAGGTTTTGGTATGCCGCCTTTAGAAGCGCTTTGTCTTGGCACAAACGCCGTAATTTCGGACATTCCCGTTTTCAAAGAAATTTACCGCGATTTTCCAGTTACATTTTTTGAATGTTCAAACTCAAATGATTTGGCGCAAAAAATCAAAGACTCATACAAAAAAAATGCGCCTTCAAATCTTCCAAAAAAGTATTCATTTGAAGGCACATTCAAAATTATAAAAGACAGTCTTGAAAATCTGATTTAATTTTCTTGCAACTATGATTTTTCTAAAACAGTTTTAGCTCAACTCCAAGTTCCATTTCAAAACCGTAAGCAATTTTGTTTTTAATATGCTGATTATTAATTACAAGATTATAAATTGCCTGCGCATCAAATTTTAAATGCGGGTTCACAATATATGTTCCAGAAAGTTTTATCTGATTTGTATATTGAATTACGCCAGAAAGATTATGCGAACGGGCAATTTTTTCTGATTCTTCGGCAGAAAGAATAACTGATTCATCAGAAAAATCTGCTGTAGGATTTTCATTTTTATAAACGCCCATTTTATAGCGAACAGACGGATAATAAGCGTAATATTCAACGCCGTCTATTAAAACTTTTTTGTTGAACATATCAAAGGTATTTTCGCCGTGCGCAAGGAACAAATAAGAGCCGTTAATTTTAAAAGTTCCCGGTTTATCATAAGTCAAAGAAACCTGAACGCCTAAAGAATCCGGGCCAAACGGAGTTCCAATCCATGAATTATAAGGAATTGAACCGTTATTCTGCATACAATATGAATCACGATAAAAAGACCACGAACTTCCCTGCTTTACATACAAATACGGAGTTGTGTAAATGCCTTCGATGTTTCCAATATAAAAACCGCCGTGTTTATTATCAGCAATTGTAATATCAAAACCGGCTTGCATACCATAACCATCTGGAATTGCTCTGCCGGTTGCACTTCCAAGCTCGCTTGGCGGCTGACTTTCAGTTTGCGCATAATTAAAATAAAAGCGAAGATTTTTAAAAGGAACAACTTCTACGTTAATTCCCATATACTGACCAACATAACCTTCGCCATAAATATCTTCTTCGGTGCCGCTTACAAATTCGTCCCAAGCGCCAAAAGAATGCATAATCATAAGCGGATTTAAAAAGCGAAGCTCAAAAGGCTGTTTTACCAAAGTTGCTTCTGTAATTCCGGCTTTTAACCATTTAAAAGGTGTAAGTTCAAGCGTATGAAGATAAATGTATTTTTCTGTGCTAACCTGAACAACATTCATTGCATATTTTAAGCGTTTTGCATAAAGGCTTAAATCTACAAAAAAATCAGTTTGAAAAGTATCGTTATAAATAATGCTTCCGGTTTTTGTTTTTCCAATTCGCATATTAGAACGCGCAACATTTAGATTTACGCCAAGCCCGTTTTTAAATAAATAACCGGCACTTGCATTTGCGCTAAGCGGCCATGCAAATTCAAAATCATCGCCGCTCCAAAAAATATTTGTAAAATTTGAATCGCGCGAAAAGCCCCAGAAATTTTTAGAAATTGAAGCGTCTGTTTCTATAATAAATAAATCTGCAAAATCTATATAAATTGGAAGCGTAATAAACGGCTTTGTAAAAGCATTTCCAGAAAATGAGGAAGCAGCTCCATAACCATTTTCTTCGCCCGAAAGATTCGTATAATCAGTAGCAAAAGACCAGTCAATATCATCATTTGATTTATACATCAATTCCGGATAAAGCATTACGTTAAAGCCAACGCTTACAGGCTCAAAATCAAAAGTAAACTTTTTTTCAGAAAGAAAATCCGAAACTTTGTCGTAAAGAATTCGGCCAGAAAAAGAAAGTTTTTCATAATCAATATCGCTAAAGTACAATGAAATTTCGTTTACCGAAAGAGGCGCCATATCGGCAATTGAACACTTTCCGTTTTCGGAATACAGCGTGAACAAAGCATCGTAAATCCAATGGTCAGAAGGAATTAGCTGACTTTTGCTGTAAGTTTCTGAATAAAGATTTGAAAAACAAAATAAAGATAATGAAAAAATTCCTGCAAATAACTTTCGTTTAATAACTGCTTTAAAATCAATCATAAAGTTATTATAATGATTTCTATGAAAGTTGCAATTGTACATTATTGGTTAGTAACCATGCGAGGCGGAGAGAAAGTTTTAGAAGAGTTGTGTAAACTTTATCCTCAAGCTGATATTTATACAAATGTTTATGATCCAAAAAAGATTTCTGATACAATCAAAAGTCATAAAATCTATACTACAAAAATAAATAACTGGCCGTTTGCAAAAAAACTGTATCAAAAATATATGCCATTTATGCCAAAAGCGCTTATGGAACTAGATTTAACTTCTTACGACCTTGTGATTTCAAGTGAATCAGGGCCAGCAAAGGGAGTTTGCCCGGCACCAGGCGCATTTCACTTATGCTACTGCCACACTCCTATGCGCTACCTTTGGGATATGTATCATGAATATTTTAGAAAAGCAAATCCGCTTGTAAAATTCTTTATGAAAAAAATGATTCCAGGATTACGCCAATGGGACGTAATGTCAAGTAATCTTGTAGACCGCTTTGTTGCAAATTCTTCGTTTGTTGCAGCAAGAATTCAAAGATATTATAACCGCAAAGCTGATGTAATTTTTCCGCCTTGCGATATTTCGCGCTACATAAATAATCCGCGAAAGCCAGAAGATTTTTACCTGTTTTTTGGCCAGCTTGTAGGTTATAAGCGCGCAGATCTTGCAATTGAAGCCTGCATTAAATCTAAAAGAAAAATTGTTGTAATTGGCGACGGAAAATCAAAAGAAGCTAAAAAGTACGCGCGCACCGGACTTGTTAAATTCACGGGCCGTGTTAGCGATGAACAAGTTGCAGAATATCTTTCAAAAGCAAAGGCCTTGATTTTTCCAGGCATTGAAGACTTTGGAATTATTCCCGTTGAAGCAAACTCGGCCGGCTGCCCTGTTCTTGCGTACAAAAAAGGCGGTGCCTGCGATTCTATTTTAGAAAACAAAACGGGCCTTTTCTTTAATGAGCAAACGCCTCAAGCCATTATTGAATGTATGAATGAATTTGAAAAACGCGAAGCAGACTTTTCTAACAGAGCTTCCTACACAGCCCATGTTCAGCAATTCTCAAAAGAAGAATTTGTCAGAAAAATTAAGGCTGCAATAGAAAGCCGCTCAAGACTTTAACTTTTGTTTTTGCTTAGAAGAATCTGTATTCAAGGCTAAGCGCGCCCTGCACTCCATGCTGAAAATTGTCTTTTATGTGGCTCGCATTAAGCACAAAACTGTAAACCACTTGCCCCTTAACTGTAAATTTTGGGGTAATGTTCACGCTGCCATTCAAAGTAAAACGATGTGTATATTCGCAGCAGCCGCTCATCCACATATTTCGTCCTTCAGAAATTGCGCTGTCCATTCCTTTTTGTGAAGGAGCATCTTCTGCAATCATATATTTTGTATATGGATAATAAGTCCAGATTTTTTCTTTTGAATAATCTTTATAGCCAAGCTCCGTATTCCATATATCTTTATCAAAAAGTGAAAAACCATTTTCGCCTTTTAACAGCAAAAGATATTCAAAACCGGCTTCCCATTTATCTGTTTTTTCGTAAGAAACACTTGCATTAACGGCAAAAGTATCCGGGCCAAATGGAGAGCCAATCCAGGAATTTACGGTATCCCAAGTAATATTATCTGTTCTTGCGCGATACAAAGACCAGTCTGGCGACTGTTTTATATAAAGAAACGGAGAACAATAAACTGATTCAAAAACACCTTTCCAGTAACCGCCATTATTGTGCGGAATTTTCAACTCCATTCCAAGCTGGCCGCCAAGACTATCCGGATACGAAAGCCACTTTCCAGTTTGCTCGTTTGGAAGCTGAATTTCGTTCATTGCATAAAGTCCATAAATGCGAAGATTTTTTACTGGTAAAATTTCAAACGTAAGTCCAAGATACGAGCAGCAATAACCTTCGTTGTAATAATGGTCTTCTGTTTCGTTTGTAAAATCTTTCCAAAAAGCAAAAGAATGAAAAATCATCAAAGGATTTAAAAATCTGAGTTCAAGCGGCTTATTAACCAGAGAGCCTTCCATTATTCCAAATTTGATTTTTTTGAAGAATCTTACATCAAATTCATGCCAATACAAAAATTTTTCCGGCTGAATCTGAACAATATCCATTGTGTACTTTACATCATCTGTATAAGCATTAAACTGAAAGTAGCCGTCTGTTTCAAAAGTATTATTATAAATTATGCTTCCGGTTTTTGTATTTCCAATGCAAAGGCCTTCTTTTCCAACAGAAACTCCCAAGCCCCAGCCGTCAAAAACAGCCGCAAGTGAGCCGTAACAAAAACGAGGAAACAAAAACTCAAACTGATTATAACCAAGCGGAAGATTTGTAAGATTATCGCCGTCATTTGAATAACGATAGTTTTTTCCTATGAAAAAATCTGCACCAACAGAAAAATAATCAGAAATTCCAGAATCTATCTGTGCCGAAATCGGATTATCATTAAAATAGTAATTGTAAGTCCAATCTATCTGATCATTTGATTTATAGCAAAGTTCTGGCGCAAGTTTTAATCCTAAGCCAAGTTCAAACATTTTTCCCGGAAAAAGATTTTTTTGCGTAAACAAAAATTCATTTACTTTATCATAAACAGCTTTTCCAGATTCAGAAAGAGCCTGGCGATTATATTCTTTAAAATGCAGTTTTAATTCTCCAACAGTCAAAGGCGTGTTTGAAGAAAAATTTCCCGTTTTCGACTCCATTGAAAGCGTTTCAAAAGCATCATAAATCCAATGCTTTCCTTCGATTATTTGTGAATTATTAATTACCTGCGAAAAAGCTGCGGCACAAAAAAACAAAGCTGTAAAAGCTAAAATCATTATTTTCTTCATAAGTTGAATTATACTTTTTTTTTGCAAAATTGGAAGTGTTCAAATTCTTCAATATAACGTTTTCGAAAGATAGACGATTTAACATTTTTGATATATAATTTAAGTTATGACACCAAGTGAATTCAGCACTTACCTAAAAAAAACATATCCGCGCACAAGCTCTTTCACCTCAGGTTTAGCTTTGTTTTTGGTTGACGCAATTATTTTGATTTTAAGTATTGGTTTTGGCTTTTTTATTGTAAACATTTTTAATACTTCAGATATTAATTTTAAATCTTTTATAAACTATTCGGTTTATATTCCGTTTATTCTTTTACTTTTTGGCTGTATCGGGCTTTATCCTGGAATTATGAATTCGCCAACTGAAGAAGTACGAAAATTCTTTTTTTCATGCGCATTCAGTTTTACAGCTATTATAATGACAATTGTAATTCCAGACAGCAATAAAATTCAGTTTACAAGAATTATCATAAAAGATAGTGAAAACTTTGCCCTTTCGATTGCGTTTATTATTTCTATTCCTGTTGCAACTATTGCGCTTCCTGCAATTCGCCAGTTTGCTAAATATTTTTTCAGCCGCTTTAAATGGTGGGGCGTTCCAACTGTTATTTATACTGATAATCATAATGCTGATTTTATAGTCGATAAATTAATTAAAAACAGATATCTTGGCTATCATCCGGCTGCAATTATTGATTCCAGCTGCAAAAATGAAAATGAATACAAAGGCATTCCTATTTTTCCGCCAAGTGCCGAAATTCATCAAATTATTCGTTCTCACAATGTAAAACAGGCTGTAATTTGTGATTATCAAGGCGATATGGCTGAAATTATGCGCTCTTATCGCTACACTACTTCGGTTTCTAAAAATCAAACGTTCTTTACAGACACTCAGCAGCTTAAAGATATTGCCGGAATTATTGGCTTTGCTTCAATTCATAATCTTACATTCAAAGGAAACTTATTTCTAAAAAGATTTATGGATATTTTTGCAGTTTTGATTTGTCTTCCTCTGCTTTTACCAGTAATGCTTATTATTGGAATTTTAGTAAAGCTAACTTCAAAAGGTCCGGTTTTTTATGGCCACAAAAGAGTTGGCAAAAATGGCAAAGAAATCAAATGCTGGAAATTCCGTTCTATGTGCATAAACTCACAAGAAATTCTTGAGCAGATTCTTGCGACAGATCCTGTTCGTCGTGCAGAATGGGAAAAAGACAGAAAGTTTCTTGATGACCCGCGTGTTACAAAATTTGGAAAAATTCTTAGAAAAACAAGTCTCGACGAGCTTCCTCAAGTGTTTAATATATTGTTCGGCGATATGAGTCTTGTTGGTCCTCGCCCGGTAACAGAGCCAGAACTTGAAAAATATGGCGAATATAAAAACTATGTTCTTTCTGTTTCTCCAGGTTTAACAGGAATGTGGCAGGTTTCAGGCCGCTCGGACACAGGTTACGAAGAAAGAATTTCTTTTGACACCTATTATATTCAAAACTGGTCTATTTGGCTGGATATTTGGATTTTGATAAAAACGGGTTGGGTTGTTATAAAAGGTAAAGGTGCATATTAATGAAAAAAAGTTTGGTATTTTTGTTCTGTCTTGTTGTTCTTGGATTTTTGATTTCTGCGACTCCATACCAGATAAAAGATATTCAATACTCAACTGAAGCTGCCTGGCCAAGATTCTTTGGCGCAACAAAAGTTTCTGTTATAAAACAGCAGTTTCCAGTTGATAAAAACAGACTCTTTGAAACTAAAGAAGATTTAGAAAAATATCTTCACAATTACGAACAAAGACTTATAAGTACAAGAAATTTTGATAAAGTTGCCCTGTCTTATGACTTACAACTTTCTGAAAGCGGCGATATTAACGAAGTATTTTTAAAAGTTGATACAAGCGATTCTGTGCATTTTATTGTTGTTCCGTATCCAAAATTTTCTTCTGGAAGCGGCGCACAATTAAAACTTAAAGCAAAAGATTCAAACTTTTTTGGCTTATTGAATCCTTTAAGTGCAGAATTAAGCATAAAGTCAAATGACGACGGAATTATTCCAGGTTTTGGCCTTGATTATGATTTTCCTTTTACAATTGGAAATATCAGAGCAACTTGGGTAAATGATTTTAGTCTTTCATATCTTGTTGGAAAAGATGATTCTGAAAAGAAAGGTTTTGAATGGGATTTAAAAGAAGGCTTGGCTCTATCGATTCCTTTAAAATATTTGCCTTTGAATGTTGGCATTTTCCAATATGCCCATGAAGACTTAGATTATAAATATTTTGAAACAGAAGAAGACAGTTATAAATTCAAAGACAATTGTGATGATTTATACTTTACAACAGAATTCAGCGTTGGAACTTCTTATAATATCACCGAGTTTTCAAATTATACAAATTTAACTTATTCGCCTTCTGTAAGCATAAAATGGAACTGGGATAACGACGGAATTAATATTAAAAACGCAGATCTTTCAAGTCCGGTTTTGACTTTTGCGCATTCACTTTCAAACGGAAAAGTAACCTGGAACAATCATTTTAGACAAGGCTACAATCTTTCGCTAAACAATTCAATTTCGTGGAATTTTCACAGAAAAGATTTAAATCCAGTTGTATCGTTTGACGGCCAGTTCTTTTGGAATTATAAAGCAAATGACCAGGATTATTGGGATCGTTTTGGTATAAACTCACGCCTTTATGCGTTCTACTATTTTGAAGTTCCTTCAAATGAATATCAAAAACGTTATGATGAATCTTTTGATGGAAAATTGCGTGGAATTTATAAAGATTGCGATTCAACTGCTTCGGCAATTATTTTGAATGTTGATCTTCCACATAATATTTTTACAACAGATTTTAATTCTAAAATCCTTAATTTCAATTTGCAGTTTTCTCCATTCTTTGATATGGCGCTTGTTTATAATTCTGCAAAAGACAGATATTTTAATTTTGAAGACGGATATTATTGTGCCGGCATTGAATTCCTTGTAAATCCGCTTAAGTTTTCAAGTTACACAGTTCGTTTGAGTCTTGGCGTGGATTTAAAAGGTGCTGCAAAGGATAATAACTTTCTTGAAGCAATTTCAAACAACAAAGAGCTTTCTTTTGGTTTAGATCTTCATTTTTAATTTAATTTGAACCAAGTTTTTCGAGCATTAAAACAGCATCGCGCTGCCAATATACTTCTGGAGAATATCTGGCTATAACTCTTAAAAGATCTCTTGCAAAATTGTTATAGCCTGCTTCAGAAGCATAATGAGCGAGAATATTAAAACTTTTCCAAGCCGAAGTTTTATTTCCCCAGGAAACTACATCATCATAAAAACCAGCTTCCTGCATAAAAGAAGCTAAGCCTTCATATTCAAAAACAGAATTTCTTAATTGCAGAATTTCAATGATATGCGAAAAACTTGTAATTGCTGCAAGGCTTGCAAATTCCAAAGCCTTTTGGCCTTCGCCAAGATTGTGATAATATTCTGCAAGCTGATTGTAAGCGCTAATTGAATTGTAAGAACCTGCGCGATACAAATTAAAAAACTTTTCTACAGAATTTTTGTTGTTTGACGAAATTGTTCCCAAAATTGCACGCTTTAATGCAGAATCTTTGTAAAAAGAATCTTCGGCAAGAATGTTTAAAAGGCGCACTTCCATTTTTGGAAGATTATTTTGAAGGCGGCTGATTTCAGCAAGCATATAAAGAATTTCATATTTTTCATCTGGAATATCAAGAACAGCTGCATTTTTTAAGGCAAGCAAGTAATATTCTTCTGCAAACTGATATTCACCTTCAAGTTTATAAATATCGCCAATAATTTTATGCGCTTCGGGAAAAGCTTTTGAGTTTTCCAGATATTCAAGAAGATTTTTCATAGAATCTTCAAAAAAGTCGGTGCCTTTTTTCTTCAAATAATAATTAATAATTCCGGCAGTTTCTTTTTCGCCG
>JAEEGL014624146.1_pt1 | contig 23620 bp, 16 predicted proteins | sample 9134231 | NCBI WGS metagenome assembly JAEEGL01 (sample SAMN16246548, study PRJNA631951) | gut metagenome | biome: gut microbiome; feature: rumen; material: fiber-attached | host: Bos | place: Iran: Karaj | collected 2018-10 | reverse complement strand
CGATCTTTTTCGGTTTTTGCCGGAAAACATAAGAAAATCCAGCATAAATGAGCAAAAACGGCGCGCTAAACGCGCCGAGAAAAAGTCGACGGGGGATGTAAAATAACTCGGTTCACGAGTTTTTTTACATCCCCAATGATGCGGCAAGGAAAAAAGGACGAACGGTTAAAACTGCTGATACGGTGAGTTGCGCGTGCTCCCTCAGTCGCCGTACGGCGACAGCTCACGCGCGGTGTGGAGCCAAAAGAGACAGTCACGAAACATCTCATCCGGCCGCTTCGCGTCCACCGCGGCTCCGCGAAGCGGAGGCGTCCCCTCACCCATCGCGCGGTGCCGCGATCTTTGCTGATCGCAGAGGGGAAGGCAAAGGCGCGACGGCTCTTCGGGTGCCGCTGTCTTTATTTCAGTCTCTTTTCCCGTACGGCGCGAGCCGGACACTTCATTAGCGCCGCTAGGCGCGTCTTCACCAGTGCGAAGCACGTCTTCATTAGCGCCGCCAGGCGCGAAGCCCCTGCTCACTGCCCATTGTCAACCGTTAACTCGCATTTCATCCTGTCACGAAAAATTCCCAGTTTTTCTTTTCGTAGATCCTGACGCCGTACCGCTCGGACACCGAGAAGACGCCCGTCTGCGGGTTGCGTATAAAGGCGCTCTCTCCGACGCACTCGCCTTCGAGGGCTCCGCGGATCGTGTAGGTCAGTTCAAAATCGAATGAATACTCGGGGCAGTCGGTCACGGCGCGCCTGCCTTTATCGCTCTGTTTTTTCCAGTATGCCTCGTTGAAAAGGCTTATTCCGCCCGTCATGTTCTGACCGGAGCGGTTGTATATCCATCCGCCGATCCTGATCCCGTTTTCGGTTTTGTACGCCGAACCGTAGCTTCCTCTCGCGTATCCGAAAAATCTGGCGCCGGAGGGGATCAGATCGTCCAGTTCGAAATACTCGGATACGCGGGTCGACGTTCCGCTGACTCCGATGCGCACAAGGCATATACCGCCCGACAGCATCTCGAATTTTTTCGTTATCCGGACGCGCGACGTGTCCGCCTGCCCGCCGCCGAGCGCCTCTTCGGCCGACCCGCGGTAGGACGCAACGACGGTTATTCCTTCGGGAACGTCAAGTTCCAGCTTTTCAAGCTCGGTTTTCGAAAGTCTCAGAGTGTATCCTCTGCCGACGCCGAGGGTAATCTTTTCCGAAAGGTCGCCTATCGAATAGGAAAACTCCTTTTCGGCGACTTCCTCGACGGGAAGGAAGAATTTCAGATAAGTCGCCAGCGCGAGTCTCGGGGACTCGTATTCGCTCCTGTTTTCGCAAAGCCAGAGAGCGAGCTTCGCGGCGTCTCCGCGGCATACGCGCGCAGCGGTCATAAGCGCAAGAGACGTCAGAGCGATGTTCTCCTCGGTCGTCTTCCCGCCTAATCGCAGCGTTCCGTACTCTCCGTTCTCTTCGGCGATCTCCGCCTTTACCTGAGAATAGATCTCGTACGCCGCCGGGTAATCTCCGGCGGAAGCGAATCCGAGAGCGAGAATAAGCTTTGCCTCCGGGCTCCAGTTGCCGGCGACCGACGCCGCCGAGTACAGACTGTCGAGCACCGCTTCTCCCGAAGCGGCAAGCGTGACGAGAGCCGAGGCGAGCTCCTCCGGACTTCTCTGACTGTTTTTCGACACGGTCCCGCGTGCCGTCGATATTATCGCGTTTCCTACCGACGCCTTGAACGGCAGTCCGAGAGAAACTATCTGGGCCGTCAGCCGGGCATCCGGACTCGCGTAGGGGAAAAGGGCGAACGATCCCTGCGACGCCGTATCCGAAACGAGACTGAGGTATTCGGCGGCATCCTCCGAACGGTCGGTGCCGTACAGTTTGTCGACAGCGTTCAGAGCGACGTAAAGAGCGGCGTATTCGTCGGATCTTCCCGAGCCGGTGTCGTATGCAAGCATCCCCGCGATCCTCTCGTAAAGGTCGAGAGACGGTGTGCGGTTTGCAAAGCTGAGGGTGACGGGATAGTATACCGGGCGGATATTCTTTATTTCTTCCGCCGACACGGTGCGGCGCACCTCTGCGGCTACCGCCGTCGGTATGACGTCGGTGACGCACTCGAGAGCGTCCTTTTCAATCCCGCACTCGGCGTAAACGGTGATCCTGTATCTTCCGACCTCGGGCTTGCTGAAGATGAGCCAGCCCCGTTCCTTGCTGTCTGATTCAGCCGTCTGAACGTCCAGGACTTTTCCCGATTCGTCGGAAAGGACGCCTTTGTAGCTGACCCTTCCCTCGGCGGCGGCTCCGTAGGAGCGCGCGCTGACCGACACGCTGTCCCCGTAAACGTATTTTTCGCAATACCCGAGGTTTATGAAAAACGGCTGAGTGCAGACGACGTCTGAAGCAGCGGCTCCGGTGCGTATCTTTCCCGGGTCGTCTCCCGGATCTACCGCGACGGCGGTTATCCTCCAGGAGGTTATGTTGTCGGGGACGGTAAAGACGAGCGTTCCCTTCCCTTCCGAGTCCAGCTCGACGACCGAATATTCCGGGTTGTCTGCAAAGAATTTCCGCAAATAAGCGGAGGAAGAGCCGTCCCGGGACGTCCCGTCGGGTTCTCCGTTTTCCGCTTCAACGGCTCCGGGGGCAGCATCGGCGAAATATGCTTTGGATTTGGCGCCTTCTGAAAACCCGTAGTAATAAGAAAGAGAACCCGCGGAAGAAAACAGCTGAAATCTCTGATCGACAGAAACCGAGGGGGACCTGGTGCGCGATCCGTACAAATAGTAGTAGAAATAGGAGTATCCCGGCGCCTCGTCCCCCGCCGCGGAGGAACTTGAAAAGAAGGAGGATGGATCCGCCTGCTGGTCTCCCAGGGCAAAGCACGCCTCGTCGACGACGCTTGCTATCAGAAATCCGCCCACGGCTCCCGGCACGCTGAAGGATACCGTCGCCGTCTCGCCGGGACGGTATTCTTTTTTCGGCGTCGTTATTTCGGGAGACAGCGCCGTCCTTCCGGAATCGAAAGGAAGATCCGCTGCGTATGAATAATACTTTCCCGTATCAGGATCGAAGAAGAAAGCGAAGACGCGTCCGCCGGCGATCATTTCCGACGTATATTCAAACTCCGCCCGATCCCCGGTACCCGTCGTTATTATCCCGCGGCCCGAGACGGCGTAAAACGCCCGCGTTTTCTCTCCACCGTATACGAACTCCGCGACGACCTTTTCTCCGCAGACGTACCCGTCGGCGTTCAGGATGACTCCAGCCGTTTCGTCGGATGGTATGCGCGCCCTGCCTTTCGTCCCGTTAAGTGAATACGTGTAATAATTCCCGCTCGTCTCGTCGTAGACCGACAGTTTGTAAACGTAAGAAACGCCGTTTCCGGCATCCAGCAGCCGGAAGGAGACTTTGCCGTCGATGACCGACTCGTACCCGGCGTTAACCGTTTCTTCCTTTACGTGATACTCGTAATACGTCTCGTTTTTCTTGGAATAGGCGTTGTACCGGTTTTTCTTTTCCTTGATCACGGTGTGCCGTTCAAGTACGAATGATACGAATTCCGCCCTGCTGACCGGCTCGCCCACGGTGTTGCCGGGGAAGGCGGGATATTTCAGATCATCCGCCGAGGAAATGCCCGATGTATCGCGCTGGTTTACCGTAAGCCAGCTTGACGACTGATCTCCTCCGGCTTCGATGACGTAGTCCGAATGAAAATAAAGTACGGAAGACGAAACGCAAAGGGTCTGGGTCTCGAATCCGTTGAGCTCCGCAGTGACCGACAGGCTGATCGGGTAAGTTCCGCCCGGCTTGCTCACATGACCGGTGCGGACGGTGAATTCGATCTTTCCGTCTTTATCGGTCACGCCGGATCTGACCGAAGGGGAGAAGTGGGAAGACCCCAGATAAAACTCCAGCCCCTCGGCAGGAGTCCCGTCGAAGAAGGACGCCGTCAGCGTCACCCGCATCGTCTCGTTCCGGCGGTAAAATAGTTTGTCGAAGGAAATTGACGCCGTATACTGCGGCTTCGACTCCTCCGTCACCGAATAATACTTCCATGCGACCGTCCTGCCCGAGTCGTCCGTGAACCTCAGACTGTAATATCCTCCCCCGATATCTTCAAGCGGTATACTGCCTGAAAATCTGCCGTCCTCCGAGACCTCGACCCTTTCTTTCACCGTCGAAAAGCCGGTCTGAAGGTAAAGATGATCGGGGACGCCTCCGCCGAAGGACTCCGTGATAAAGCCGCAGTAGTTTACCGTGTCGGAGGAAAAATAAACCTCCCTGTCGGTGTAGACGTAATTCATATAATAGTCGGAATGATCAGACGGAGCAGCCGAGGCGGCGACTATGAGGGCGTCGTCACCCGATTCTATCCTGATCAGCGCCGAATTGCAGTCACCCGTGCGTATCCTGCATATACCGTCCCCGTCGGAAGACGACGAGACGGTACTTCCCTGCACCTCGGCTTCCCATCCTCCGGTGAGATCGAACAGGTCGGCGTAAACCCGCGCACCCGCCTCGGTCCCCGTTCCGGCGCGGTTCAGCCAGAGGAACGTTTCGCCGTCGCAGGACAGCGTCGCCGCACGCAGATCTGTGATCTGCACAAGGCAGGTCCCGGTATCGGTTATGCTGCTGAAAAGTCCGGCGGAGGCGTTTACCGTCACGACGGCAAGAAAAATCCCCTTCGGAAGTCCTGCCGGGACGGTGATCTCCGCACGGGAAGATCCGTTGGTCGTTTTGTTTTCGTATGAAGCCACCCGCTCGAGTCCGTCGGAACTCATTTTGCCCGCGGCTCCGCTTTTTTTCATTTCAAGCAGCGCCCCGGCCGCGGCTGAAGCCGACGGGAATGCGTACAGGACGCATTCGACGCTTCTTACCGAAAGAGAGTTATAATTGTGTTCGACGTATCCGCTTATCGTGAAGTCTTCTCCGGGAGAAACGGCTAATTCGCGGCTCACTCCGGTGTTGAGGACGAGGGTCGCTTTGTTTTTCGTCCTGCCGTTCTGTATCGCCTCGCTGTCACGGCTTACCGTCCTGAACCTGAATTCGTATCCCGACCCGAGAGACTTTCCCGATACCCCGGTGACGTCGGCGCTGACGGAGACGGTGTAAACGGTATCGTAGCTGAGAGATGACGAGGGGATGAAGGCGACCGTCCTTCCGTCCGGATAAAGCATGAACTTACCGCCCACTGACGGGGTTACCGTAAATGGAGCGTCGTTTTTCCGGTCCAGCGTGACCGCGTCGGAAAAGGTCACTTCAATACCCGTGTCACGCGGCACGTTAAGGGTTTTGTCTCCCGGGAGGGTGGACGAAACCAGCAGCTCGTTTTCCGTCTGAAAGGCAAACGAGGACGCCGGATTGTCGGGGTCCCCCACCGTCATCCGGTAGATCTGACCGGGGGCGAGCAGTCCCGAAGCCGGAGTAAGTTTGAATCTGCCCGCCGACAGCTTGGTCAGCGAACCGTTGATCTTAGGCGTGACGGTCAGATATTCTGCCAGAACCGAGGCGTCCACGTCCCCTGCCGTTTCAATTATAAAGGAGCCGGACGTCGGTATGATCTTCGAATCGGTCCCGTCCGCCTTCACAGAGACGGTTTTCAGTTCGTCGGGCACACCGGCGGAACTGCCGGAATAACTGCCTCCGTTGAAATTGATCCCCTCAGGATCGGGCAGCCCGATCCCGCCGCGTTTTGCGAAGAAAACGCCCAGCGGTATTGCCGTGATCAGCACGGCGCCGGCCAGTATCAGCGCCAGCACCCTGCGGGAACGCGACTTTTTCGCCCTTTCCTCGGTATATTCCGAGCATTCACCGATTATATCCGGCGAGATCCCGCCGATCGCGTCGGACAGGCGTTCGCCTTTTCTTTCGTCTTTCATATCCCGTAACCTTCCTTTTCCAGATACTCTCTGAGTCTCCGCCTCAGGCGGTGAAGAAGCGCTTTGACCGAACCCGGAGTCATCCCCAGCCGCTTTGCCGTGTTTTCGACCGACTCCTCCTCGAAGTAGCGTATGACGAAAGCAGCCCGCGACCGCTTGTCCAGTCTCCTAAGGAAACTCTCGATAAGCCGCGTCAGCTCTCCGTCGTCGGGAGCGGGAACGACGCCGGACGGCATCGCCTCGTCCAGCTCGCAGACCGTCTCGGGACGCTTCTCCGCCCTCTCGCGTCTGACTCTGTCGACGGCGATGTTTCTCGTCACAGCCGAGCCGTATGCCTGAAGGTTCCGCGGTCTGTCGGGCGGTATCCTCTGCCAGAGCGCGAGATACGCGTCGTTCACCGTTTCCTCCGCCAGCGTCCTGTCGGAGGTCACGTTTAGCGCGATGCGCATGAAAAGCGCTCCCCACAGCCTTGCCGTTTCCGAGATGGCGCGTTCGTCCCTCCCGAAGAAAAGCCCGACCACACGTTCGGATTCGGTTGTCTGACTGTCAGACTTTTTCATACTCTTCACCGTGATCTTTTCTTTCTGCCGTATAAGTCGAAAAAAACGTCCTCCGGGTTACGCGGAAAAACGTTTTTTTCGAAGTTTTTTCAAGGCTCAGTAATCCGTGTGTTTCCCGCCGAGGGTTATCGGATACCCTTCCGGCATGCGGGCGTATTCCTCGCCGAAGGTCGCGATATGATCGTCAAACTGAGGATAGAAGGAATACTTTTCCTGCTCGAAGGGCCGCACCGGCTCCTTTTCGATCCTGTCGGGGCAGGTGTCCGACGCGATATACGCGCGAAGTTTTTCTTCAAGATACGCGACCCTCGGGTCCGAAGGGTCGTATCTGTTGACGGCGTCGGGGAACTCGTTGAAATAGAACCATTTGTCGCCGACGGCGGAATAAACTATCTTATCCGTTCCCGTCGCCGCCATATAAAGGCCCGCCGCTCCGTTGCAGTACTGGGAATAAACGATATCGTGGCTGTCCTTCATCAGATCGACGCCGTCGTACTCCGCGGGGTCGTAGTCTATCCCCGCCTCCGAAAGAAGCGTCGGAGCGATATCCACGAGAGACGCCGGATCCCGCCTTGTCTGCGCTTCCTTTCCGGGGATGCGCATCATGAAAGGAATATTCGCCGCGCTGTCGGTCATCGTGCGCTTGCCCATGCTGCGGTAGTCGCCGAGCATCTCGCCGTGGTCGGATGTGAAGACGATGACCGTGTCGTCGTACATCCCGCGGCGGCGGAGCGCGTCGGTGATCCTTCCGATCTGGTAATCGACGAAGGAAACGCAGCAGTAGTAATAGGAGCGCAAAAGTTCAAGCCGGCGCGGAGAGATGCCAAGGGCGTCGAGGGTATATCTGTTGCGCATCATAAGCTCGTAGGAATCGGGATCTTCGGGAACGAATGGCTCTTTTTTCAGCCCGCGGTACATCTTGTTCCAGGGCGCCGGCGGACAGAAAGGCGGATGCGGGTGAATGAAGGATACCGTCAGGAAAACCGGCTCTTCCTCGGGGTGACAGCCCTCGATGAATTCCACGGCGCGGTCGCCTATCCAGTTGGTGGGATGCGCCTCGACCGGGAGCTGGGACACCTGAGGGATATAATACATCTCGGTGCGCTGTCCGTTGTAGTCGAAAACGTTTTTCCACTGCGACTTTTTCAGCCATTTCGTGTAATCGTCCAGTTGCGGGTTCGCCATCTCCTCCTGGGAAATACGCGTGCGGAAGCCCATCTTTCCGTACAGGTCGAAATTGTAGTGCATCTTTCCGATGCAGCAGGTGTCGTATCCGGCTTTGGTGAATTCCGAGAAGAATCCCTCTCCCGAATAGGTCTTCGTGCGGTCGTTGGTGTTGTTTCCGGTGCGCGCGCAGTACTGTCCGGCGAAAAGCGACGTTCTTGCGGGGACGCAGACGGGGGACGGGGTGTACGCCCTGTCGAATACGACCGCCTCCGACGCGATCGAATCGAGAGCCGGAGTCACTATGTCTTCGTTACCGAGAGAACGGATCGTGTCGCGCCTCTGCTGATCGGTGATTATCAGGAGAAAATGCTTTCTTTTTCCGCCCATTGCAAACTTCCTTTATCTTTCATTGTTTTTTTTGCAGTATTCAGTCAGTTCCTCGGGCATTTCGGCGATTATATCGGCGCCCGCCGATATCAGTTCGTCACGCGAACAGAACCCCCAGGTCACTCCCGCAGTGATCACGCCGGCGTTTTTCCCCGCCTTCATATCTATGACGTGATCCCCGGCGTAAAGCGTTTCGGCAAGTGAAACGCCGCGCCGACGCGCCAGCGCCAGTATCTCCCCGGGATCCGGCTTGAGCGCCATGCCCGGATGATCGCTGACCACCTCGTCGAGCAGGCCCGGGAAAAGCTTCGAGCATATACGGTCGGCTATTCTCTTGTCCTTGTTGGTGACGACGGCGGTCGCGATTCCCATCCTCCGCATACAGGACAGCATGCGGGGTATTCCGTCGAACGCGGAGGTAAGGTAGAGGTAGTCGTCGGAATAGATCGATATCCACTCCTCCTTCATCCGATCGCGCAGATCTTCGTCGGCGATACCGAGCCGCCCGGTAATATTCCTCCAGAGCTTTGCGGCGCCGCCTCCGGCAAGAGTGCGGTAGTCGTCGACCGGAAAGGTATCAAAGCCGTGCGCCGAAAGCACGGCGTTGGCGAAATGCGCGATCGAAGCGAGAGTGTCGGCGGTCGTTCCGTCGAGATCGAATATGCACAGTTTAATCATTATTCCACCCCATAACGGCGTCGGTCAGCTGACAGTACCTGTACTGTCCTTCGTAATAGGTTCCGAAGGTGCCCCAAACGGTTATTTCGTCACCGACCGCCGGATATCCCTCCGGGAATTTCCGCTCGTCCTTCAGGACGAATTCGATTCCCTGGGAACAGCACGCCGTCGCGTCGGCGATGATGCAGGCAAAATACATCCGTCCGTCCCCTTCGGCATAAGTGAAGCTGCCCTTCATCCTGACCTTTTTATTCAGATAATCGTCGGGATTGGTCAGCATATCGTATACCTGGGCGTAAACCATGGCGGAGTTCATAACCGTCAGATCGACGTCGAATTCTCCGGCGGCGTAAGGTCCGTTCTGCGTTTTCTTCGTCCCGGACTGGGCAACCGCGGAGGAACCGTCCGACGCCTGCAGACTGAGGACGTCGTTTACCGATTTTCCGTTATACGTCGGTCCCTGCTCTCTCGCCGTTTCCCCGCAGGAGACAAGCGTCAGGATCAGCAGCAGACAGACCGCCGGCAACGTTGTTTTTTTCATGCTCTTTTCCCCGTTATAAAACCGATAAGTGTGAATATTCCGAAGCCTATAATGTCGGCGGCCACGATGGTCGAGCCGACCGGCGTTCCGGCAACGATCGAAACAAGCAGTCCGAGTGTCGCGAAACCTACCGAAAAAACGGCCGAACAGACGGTCACCGATCTGAAGCTTTTGAAGACTCTCATGGCGGAAAGCGTCGGGAAGATGACGAGGGCGGATATCAGAAGCGAACCGACGAGATTCATCGCCAGCACGATGATCACCGCAACCACAGTCGCGATCAGCAGATTGTACAGCCCGGTTCTCATTCCGGTCGCCCTGGCGAAATTCTCGTCGAAGGTGACCGAAAAGATCCTGTTGTAAAACAGAACGAAAAAGGCGACGACGGTAAGAGACAGCACGACGCTGAGCACGACCTCTCCCTTAGTCAGCGTGAGTATCGAGGTGGAACCGAAAAGGGTGGTGCAGACGTCTCCCGACAGGTTCCCGGACGTCGGAAAGATATTCATAAGCAGATACCCGAGGGCAAGCGCTCCCACCGATATCATGGCGACCGCCGCGTCGCCGCGGATTTTTGCGTTCTGACCCGTCTTGAGAATGAGGATCGCGCAAAGGACCGTTATCACCAGGACGAGCGGCATATCGTTCGTAAGCCGCAGCACGGCGGCTATCGCCATCGCGCCGAAGGCGACGTGAGAGAGTCCGTCTCCGATGAAGGAAAACCTTTTGAGCACGAGCGTCACTCCGAGAAGCGACGAGCAGAGAGAGATGAGAATACCCACGATCAGCGCGTAACGCACGAAGGGGAAGCCAATATAAAACGTCAGTTTTTCGATGATCTGCGTCATGACTTCTCCCCCTTTTTCCCGAAAACTCCGGCTGCGTCGCTTTCGAGATACTCCTCCTTGGTTCCGAAGAAGATCTTCTTTCCGACGTGAAGGATGTGATCGGCGTATCGGAGGGCGGCGTCGATATCGTGCGATATCATAATTACGGTGATCCCGTCCTCGCGGTTGAGTTTTTCGACGAGAGAATACATTTCGGCCGTCACCTTCGGATCCAGTCCCGCGACCGGCTCGTCGAGCAGGAGCATTTTCCCGGTGGCGCAAAGCGCTCTCGCCAGCAGCACGCGCTGCTGCTGGCCACCCGACAGCTCCCGGTAGCAGCGGTTTTTCAGACCGTCCAACCCCATTCTGTGAATGCATTCTGCGGCCTTTTCTTTTTCTTTTTTGCCGTAAAAGGGGCGCAAACCCATTCCGCCGGCGCAGCCCGATAGAACGATCTCCCTGACCGAAGCCGGAAAATCTCTCTGCACCAGAGTCTGCTGCGGAAGATATCCGATCTGCGTCCGTTCGAGACCTCCGCCCGTCGTTATCTTTCCGTCGAGAGGCGGCTGAAGGCCGAGCAGCGTCTTCATCAGCGTGCTTTTTCCCGATCCGTTTTCACCGACTATACACAGATAGTCTCCGGCCGAGACCTCGAAATCGAGTCCGCTCACCACTTCGCGGCCGTCGTATCCGAGCGACAGGCCGCTGCATTTAAGTAATACCATATACCGTTAACTCCCTAAAGCCGCTTTCAGCACTTCAAGATTGTTCTCCATAACCGAAAGATACGTAACGCCCTTACGCACGTCCTCCGACGCGGCAGTCTGCAGCGAGTCGAGGGCGAGTATCTTTCTTTCGGGATTATTCGAAGTCTGCCGGACTCTTTCGGCAATCTTTCCGTCGGATCCGTCGATTTTCAGGACCGCCGGAAGATCAAGCTCGTCAAGCTTTCCCGCAAGGAATACCACCGTCTCGAAGGACGCTTCGCATTCTGCCGAACAGCCCGAAAAAGCGGCGTAGCATTCTATTCCGTAATCCTTCGCAAGGTAGGCGAACGGAAAACGGTCTCCGAAAACGAGGGCTTTTTTCGGCGCTTCCGCGACTGCCGTCGCGTAACGCGCGTCAAGATCCTCAAGCTTTCCGATATACTCCGCGGCGTTGGCTTCGTATATCTCCTTCCCTTCCGGGTCGGCGTCGCCGAGGACTTTTGCCAGCTCGCGGCAGAGCACGGCGGCGTTTTTCAGCGAAAGCCAGACGTGCTCGTCAAGCTCTTTTTCTTCGCCGGTTTCTTCTCCCGTCTGCATTCCTTCGAGACGCTCCTCTTCAAGCGCCCTGTCTCCGAGGATTTCAAGCAGCCGGACCGTCTTCATATTGCCGTTGCCAGCTCCCGCCAGCACGTCGTCGACCCAGTCGTCCGACTCTCCGCCGATGCAGATAAAAAGGTCGCAGGAGGCCACAGCCGCTATATCGGCGGCCGTGGGCTGGAAACTGTGCATATCCGCTCCGCTGTCGAGCAGAAGGATAAGATCGATCCGGTCCGCCCGATCTCCGGCGATATTTCTTATCCAGTCGTATTCGGGAAAAACCGTCGCGATGACGCGCAGCTTCCCGTCGGCGGGAGTTCCGGCAGTGCCGCAGGCGCATAAAAGGATGAGGACCGCCGCCGCAAGCGCCGTCAGAATGACTGTTTTGCTCTTTGATTTCATCATCCCGTCCTCCTTCCGCCGACTCTCCTGCAGTCTCCGCACACGCCGTAAAGGACGGTCGAACCGCTGTCGACTCTGAAATTCGACTGTCTCATCACGCTGTCGATCAGACTGTCGGTAGACCCGACGTCAAGATGAAAGGTCCTCCCGCATTCTGAACACTCGAGGTGTATGTGTCTGCGGCAGACCGGAGACGCGGTATAGCGGTAGAACGCCCTCGCCTCCCCCGGGACCGTGATCCTGCGGATCGTTCCGTCGGCCTCGAGCTTTGCCAGGTTCCTGTATACCGCGCTGCGGCTGACGCTGTATTTTGCCGCGGTCAGCTGAGCTATCGTATCGGCGGCAAGTATCTCGTCGCGGTGCTCCTCGAGCGTTTCGACAAGAGCACGCCTCTGTTTTGTTTCATAGTTCATTATTTTCTCCGGATTTGCGACTGATTCGCAAATTAATTGTACCATATTTTTGGCGTGATGTCAACAAAAACAATAAAAATTGACAACCAGCGTTTTTTTATGATATAATAATTATATTATTTATCCATGAAGGAAAGATCCGTGCTCCGGATCGGTCACAAATGAAAAAAAACAAAAAATGGACGAAGGCGCGTCACCGGATCGCACGGAACATCGCTTACGCGATTCTCTACCCTTACGCGAAGTTGAAGTACCGCATAAAAGTCGACCGGTTCAGGGAACAGGGAAAACGCCCCTATCTGATACTGCTCAATCACCAGACGCCTTTCGATCAGTTTTTCATCGGGATGTCCTTCACCGGAGCGGTATACTACGTCGCGACCGAGGACATATTTTCGAACGGCTGGATCTCGTCACTTATCCGTTTTCTCGCGGCTCCCATACCGATCAAAAAGCAGACCACCGACATAACCGCCGTCATAAACTGCATCAAAGTCGCCCGCGAGGGCGGAACGATAGCCATGGCGCCCGAAGGCAACCGCACCTACAGCGGGAAAACCGGCTATATGAATCCCTCGGTCGCGCCGCTGGCAAGGAAGCTCGGGCTTCCGGTCGCCCTTTACCGTATAGAGGGCGGATACGGCTGCGAGCCGCGGTGGAGCGACGTAGTCCGCCGCGGAAGGATGCACGCGTACGTCAGCCGCGTAATCGAACCCGAAGAATACGCGAAAATGTCGGACGACGAGCTGCTGAACGAGATACGGGAAGGGCTTTTCGTCGACGAAAACAATTCCGACGGGCTGTTCCTGTCAAAAAAGAGCGCAGAATATCTCGAACGCGCGATCTACGTCTGTCCGAAATGCGGCCTCTCTGAATTTGAAAGCCGCGGAAAGACGTTCCGCTGCAAAAAATGCGGTCTCCGCGTCGAATACGGCGCCGACAAGCGTCTTTCGTCGCCTGATCCGGACTTTGCCTTCTCTTTCATCGGAGACTGGTACGATTACCAGGAAAAATACGTCTCGTCTCTCGATCTTTCCGCCGCCGACAGCCCTCTGTTTACCGACAGCGTATCCGTCAAAGAGGTCATAATAAACAAGCGAAAGCGTCCGGTCAGAAAAAGCGCGCCCCTTCTTCTTTACGCCGACCGCGTCGAGACCGAGGACGAAAACGGCTCCCCGCTCGTCTTTCCTTTTTCGGACAGCGGAGCCGCCGTGCTCGGGCGCAACAAACTGAATATATACAGGGGAGGACGCGCGTATCAGTTCAAAGGCGGGAAACGCTTCTGTGCGCTGAAATACGTGAATTTCCTCCACAAATATAAAAATACCGTCAAGGGAAAACCAAATGAACAATTTCTGGGACTCTAACGTCTGGGGAAATCTCAATCTGCTCGCCGTGCTGCTCGTCAGTCTGCTCGCGGCAAACATACTACGGAAATCGATCCCCTTCCTTCGCAAATCTCTCATCCCGACCTCCGTCCTCGGAGGAGCGATACTTATCGCGGTCGCCGGAGTATACAAGCTTGTCACCGGCGATATTATGTACGACACCGGGTTTTTCGGAGGCAACGGCACCGAATTTCTCGAAACCGTTACATACCACTGCCTGGCGCTCGGCTTCATCGCCTCCACCTTCAAGCCGGCAAAGGGAAAAATGACGAAAAAAAGAGCTTCCGAGATCTTCAATACCGGCGTCACCACCGTTTCCACCTATATTCTGCAGGGAATCGTCGGCCTTGCCGTATCGGTGATCGCCGCCCTTATGATCAAGGACTTTTTCCCGGCCGCGGGAATGCTCCTGCCGTTCGGTTACGGACAGGGCACCGGCCAGGCGCTCAACTACGGCGGTATCTTTGAAAACGAGTACGGATTTACCGGCGGAAAAAGCTTCGGTCTGACCATTGCCGCACTCGGATTCATCAGCGCCAGCATCGGAGGCGTCATTCACCTCAATATCATCAGACGCCGTTCGAAAAAGAGCGGGGACGGAAAGACGGCTCCGCTCAGCGCCGAGCAGATCCAGTCGGAGGACGAGATCCCGCTTCAGGAGAGCATCGACAAGATGACCGTCCAGATCGCGCTGATCTTTATGACATATATGCTCGCATATCTTCTGATGTTCGGGCTCGGTCAGCTTATTCCGGGTATGAAGTCGGTCATATTCGGATTCAACTTCCTTCTCGGCGTGCTTATGGCAACGCTTGTCAAGCTGGTCCTCGGATTCCTGAAAAAGAAAAAAGTCATTAAGAAGGAATATACCAACGCCTTCCTTATGACCCGCGCGGGCAATTTCTTTTACGACCTGATGGTCGTCGCCGGGATCGCCGCGATCCGTCTCGGAGTCCTCAAAAACTACTGGGGCATCATCCTCATCATGGGATTCCTCGGACTGGTCTTCACCTACGTTTACAACCGCATCGTCGCGAAACGGCTCTTCCCGGAATATACCGAGGAGCAGTTCCTCGCTATGTACGGCATGCTGACGGGAACCGCCAGCACCGGCGTCATCCTTCTGCGTGAAATAGACGGCGATTTTGCCACTCCGGCCGCCGACAATCTTGTATACCAGAACTTTCCGGCGATAGTCTTCGGACTTCCCATCATGCTTCTCGCCACTATGGCTCCCGAGCATCCTCTTATCATCATTGCAGTGCTCACCGGATTTTTCGCCGTGATGAACGTGATCCTTTTCCGTTCTAAGATCTTCCGCAGAAAGGCGAAGAAAAAGCAGTAACGTTATCCCGGAGGTTTACGACAATGTATTTCACAGTATTTGCAGACGGAACGGCGAATCTCCCTCGGGCAATGCTCGAAGGGATCACGCTTCTTCCCTGCGATTACACCATAGACGGAGTTCCCGCCACCTACTCGGGGGACGTGGACAGCTTCGACGGTCATTCCTTTTACGAAAAGCTCCGTTCGGGGAGCGTCATCAGGACCTCTCTCCTCAACACTCAGCTATTCCTGTCCCACTTCAGTCAGGTTCTCGCAAAGGGATTAGACGTCATATACGTTTCAATGAGTTCGGGCATCAGCGGCACCTGCAACGCGGCGAAAGTGGCGGCGCGGGAACTGATGAAGACCTACCGGGACAGACTGGTACACGTTGTCGATTCTCTCGGCTGCGGCTTCGGGAACGGACTTCTGGCGGTGAGAGCCGCAGAACTCAGCCGTCACGGAGCCGAAACCCGGAAGGCGGCGCAAGTGCTTGACGGCGAGGTGCCCCATATCTGCCAGTATTTCACGGTAGACGACATCAACTTTCTCAAGCGTACCGGACGGGTCAGCGGTATCACCGCAAAGATCGCAACCGTGCTCGGTATCAAGCCGGTGCTTTACGGCGACGCGACGGGGCACATCGTTTCCTGCGCCAAGGCGGTGGGAAGGAAAAAAGCTATCGAGGCGCTGGTACAGAAGTACGAAAAGAAGCGCATCGACTCTCCTGCACAGAAAGTGTGCATTTCTCACGGCGACTGCCCGGACGACGCGAAGGCGCTCGCCCGGATGATAAGAGAAATAACGCCCTCGGTGCCCATCACCGTCTGCCAGCACGAGCCCTTCTCCGGATCCCACGTAGGGCCCGGGATGCTTGGACTCTTCTTCAGGGGTAAAGAAAGATAAAAACAGCGGGAGTCGAGCGGAAATTATAAATGAAAAAGCGGAGAACGTACCGGTCTGTCCGAAACGTTCTCCGCTTTTTTGCTGCTGCTTACACGGCGGCCCGGCCCTTCAGGTATCAGCGGGCGGCTGCGGTGTGATACTGAATAAAGGAAATCTTTCGGCAGCCCGCTGTCAGTTCAGCTTAGAAAGCAGATACCTTCCCGTTGAGACCATGAATCTGCACGCCTCCTGAACATAGTCGTTCTCCCAGTGACGCAGGAAAGCGTCGGCTTCATAGGTGAAGACACCGGTATAGTCGATATCCTTCAGCGCCTTCATGATCTCGGTCCAGTTCATCGAGCACATGCCGGGAAGCTGGTGATCGTCTCCCGTGTAGTTGTTGTCGTGTACGTGGAGCGCCTTAAGACGGTCGTGACCGAGAATCCTTATCGCATCCTGCGCTTCCTCTCCGATCAGCGAAACGTGTCCGAGATCCAGGCAGGCGACGACGTACTCCGAGTCGATTTCATCGATATACGAGGCAAAATCCGCGGCGTGCGAGGCGACGTCGTCGGAAATGCATTTACGCTTCACTTCCCTCTGCCACATGTTTTCCATACAGATCTTTATACCGAGATCCCGCGCCTGCGGTATCAGCGAGCGGTAGTATTCGAGATTTATCCTTCTCGCCTCCGCCTCGAACCCCTTGTACGCGAACCAGTGAAGAGGGTGAACGATCACGTTTTTCACTCCCATTATCGCCGAGATCTCGAGAGATCTCGAAACGCGCGGGTGAGCGATTTTTTCTCTGACGTTCTCGTCGCCCCATGCAAAAGAGAAGGGGGCGTGGGACTGATCGAAAACGATGCCGTTTTCGTCGGCAAATCTGCGGCGCTCCTCCGCGATCCTCCTCCAGTCGTCCGAATTCCAGACCGATGCGTCGGAGGACATCTCGAAGAGAGAAAGGTCAAGACAGTCGTAGCCGGCTTCCTTCAGTACGGTGACGCCCTTCTCGAACCCGAAGCGTGAGACAAGGTTTGAAGTTTGAGTCGATAAAAGCATGATACGTTCTCCTGTTGATCAAGAAAAAAATCACTAAAATTTTAGCACCCGAATGAAAGGTACGCTGTATTCTTGCCTCCCTTGTGTACGCCAAATTGGCGTACACAAGGGAGCCAAGGGTGTGAGCGATTCTTCGGGTATCATTGTCGATTCAATTACCTTATCGTAATAACATATCATTTCGTATCCCGAAAAGTCATTGCCTCCCAAAAGAGCGATACGCAATAATCTTGCCTCCCTTGTGCAAAGGGAGGTGTCGCCGGAGGCGACGGAGGGATTGTTACCAGGCAAATCGGTTACTGCTGAACTAAAGGCAGTTTACGTTTATGCCCAACAATCCCTCAGTCACGCGACGGGCGTGTGACAGCCCCCTGCCAAATTGGCGGCCAAATTGGCGGCCAAATTGGCGTACACAAGGTGGTCTTAGACGCGGACGGATCTTCGGGTGCCACTGTCGTTTCAAAAACTACTAATGAGCTGTTATTGATGGGGCTGTTTTATTTTCCCGATTTTCTTCGGGATTTTTAAACGGCCTCTTTCTTCAAAGTTCCGCGGCAAACAGCCAGAGCCAGAGTCTCTTCAGCGGATTCACGTGACGGCGGTATTCGAAATCGTACATTCTGTCCCAGAACTCCGCGACCAGAGGCAGGTCTCCGGCGTCGGCTCCGAAGCCGAATTCCTCGGCGGCTATCGATTCGAACATCCTTCTGACGGATTTTCCGCTCATTGGCGCAGTATAACGCTTTTTGAGCTTCTTATCCTCTCCGGAGGATCCCGCCGAAAGGGCCGGCGCGCACTTTTCGCTTATTCTCGACGCGTATTCCGGCGTGAATTCGCCAGCCTCGGGAGACAGTCCGCAGACCGACAGCAGACGGAACACAAGATCCGACGCGCCGCGCACGTCCTCTCTGGTCGGCGCTTCCCCGCCGGATGCGGAGTCCGCCAGTTTTTTCATAAGCGATCGGCGCTTTTTGTCGTTTTTCTTAGCGCGGGTATAAAAGACCGCAAGGATCAGGAATATGACGGCGGCACCGGCAAGCGAGATGAGAACGATAGTTACGATCTTCTTGATCAGCCGGCGCAGTTCCTCTTTGCGAAGTTCCTCGGCAAGACGAGCAAGTTCTTCGGGAGTGAGATCCTCGGTATCGTCGGTTTCGTCGTCTCCGCTCTCGTCTGTGCCCGGATTGAGCGTTCCGCTGTGCGTGGAGGACGCGGGAACCTCGTACATGCCGCTGTAGTAGGCGGGAGTCGCCTCGTACTGTATCCAGCCGATACCGTCGTACCAGACCTCGATCCAGGCGTGAGCGTTGCGGTCTCTGACCGTCGTCACGTAGGTGCTCGTTCCGTTCCTGTCGCCCGGGACGAGACCCGACGCGATATACCCTTCAACGTATCTCGCGGGTATGCCGAGCTCCCGGAGCACCAGCACCGCCGTCGTCGCGTATTGTACGCAGTAGCCCTGGTGATTTCCGGCGACGAACTTGTCGACACCCACGAGAGTGCTGTCAGGCATTCCCTCGGGAGTGAGCGTATAGGTGAAATGCTCCTCGTCATCCAGATAGTTGATGATCTCCATCACCAGCTCGTGACGCTTCCGGTAGACCTTCGTGTCGTCGGGAAGACTGTCGGTTACCGGCGCCGGGGTCCCGTCGCTGTTCGTTCCGTCGTAAACCGGATGCAGATCGGCTCCGCTGAAATCAGCCGGTACGTCGATCGAGCGGCTGAGAGTGTAGACCTCTCCGGTTTCGGGATCGACGTAATCGTATTCCTCCGAGCTTTTCACCGTCGCTTCGGATACGATCTTTCCGGCAAGTTCGGATATATAAACGCTTCCGGATTTTTGCGTATACGTATCGTAAACGAAATCGGTGTAATAATCAAGGATGCGCAGATAGGAATCGAACCGGCGGCGGAAATCGTCCCCGGCAAGATGATACCTTACGGCGAGAGGAAGCTCGGGAGCGGTATAGAATATCAGCTGATTGTCTTCGTCGTACTGCTTGTCCTCGGGTATCTCGACCACCGTTTTTTTGGCGACCGACCCGTCTCCGAGAAGATGATATTCGGCGATTCCGACATCCTGCGGTATGCGCACAAGGGTGTATTCGGTGCCGTCCTCGTCGATCTGTGAAGAATAATAGAATTGCGGGACGTTAGGCCCGCCGGTATACAGTCCGCAGCCTTCCTCCTCGACGAGGATGACGCGCCCGATATCCCGCCTTGCCGTGTTCATATCGGCGATCCTGTCGGCAACGTAGCGATAGAAGGCCGAGTTCTTCATTGTCGGAAGGATCGAAATGACCGAGTAACCGTCGTTCGGAAGAGACGCGCGGTAGCTCGAATAGATGCCGTCGAACCAGTCGGAATAGGAGATCTTGCTCGGATCGTTGGTCCCGAAAGTGCGCAGCACCATCGTCTCCTTGCCGGATGAAAGCTTACCGGTCACGTTGAACGACCGGACGTGATAGGACGGCATGAACAGCATTTTCGATCTCGATTTGCTGTCGAGGGATTTGACGCTGACCATTGAAACGACGTATCCCCTCGAGGTGCTGGATTTCGTCCTCTTCAGATAATCGAGTTCGTCTGGACCGGGGATCGATCCCGGATCGAAAAGCTCGTAAAAATTGTACGTCAGCGTCTCGGACGGATCGATCGTGGTTCCGAAAAGCCGTCTGTACTCGGTGAGAAGGTCGCTCCCCGGCGTCGCCGACGACCACATTCCGGTCCCGCTGTCGTAATCGGTTCCGATCCAGCCGCGCAGATAAATATTGTATCGCGAGTTTGAACCGACCGAAAAGACGGGTGTTCCCTTGAAATATCTCGGATAGGGCTCGGTCGTCCTGTCGGCAAAGTTGCCGGCGTCGTTTTCGAAGGTCAGGATATCGAGCATCGGATCGTCGCCCATAAGCAGCGCCGTCACGTAGGTCCTGACGTACTCGAATTTGTCGTCAAGCGCCTTGAAGGTCGAAAAGGGCTTGTTCGTGATGAGCGACGGGAAGAACATTACGACGAAAGCAACGATGAAAACGGCAAGTCCGGCGAATCCGCCGAGTGAGCACGCCGCTCTCGACGACGTCGCCTTCTTCCTTTTGAATTCGGCGACCTCGCGGCGCAGTTCGGCTTTACTCAGTCTTTCTTCCTTTTTCTTTTTGCGCGCCTCCGCCTTTTCGGCTTTCGTCAGGGGAGCGCGTTTTTCCTTCTTCTTTTTCGAAGAAGCGGAAAAATAGTCGGTCAGCTCCTCGTCCACCGTCACGACGTGTTCTTTTTTGCGCTTTCTCTTCTCGGCGCGGGCGGCGCGCGCTTCAAGCCGGGCGGCGCGCTTTTCCTCTTTCATCCGGGCAAGATCCGGCTTTTTTTCGTCGTCCTTCCAGAGGATCCCGGCGGCCTTTGATTCTCCTTTTCTGACCTTCTTCTGGAAGATCATATCGTACGCCGCAAGCACCAGAACTCCGCAGAAGGCGGACACGGTCACCGATACGCCCCAGTTCGAGCGGGAAATATTGTAGATGAAAACCAGCGCCGGAATCCCTGCGGACACGATGACCGCGGGGATAAGCTTCGGAACGGTTATTCTTCCGGCGAGCGAAAACGAATATACGGCGCTGATAACGAGTATGACCAGAACTATCCCGGCACGGATCGCCTCTTCTTCGCTTCCGACGAGCTGAAAGTCGATCCTGTTCTTTGTGATCGCGTAGTAACCGACCTGCGCCATGTGATCGAGAGAGGCGTTGAACGCGGCGCAGACAGCCGAATAAATGCTGTACGGTATATCGGCAAGACGGTCGAAGGGCAGGACGGTCAGATAAAGGCCTGCGGCAGCGAGTATCCCGCCCGCGGCAAAAGGCAGCCTCGGCGCCGCCACGGCGGCGACCGAGAAAAGAGCGGTGAATACGAGCGACCAGAGGAATATAAATCCCGGGCGCACCGGCGCCGGGAATTCTCCGCTGAGTCCGAAGGCGTCGGTCAGGAAAAGAGAGATTCCGAATACCGTCAGAAAGATGACGGCGATCCTGCAGATATATCCGAGGATCACCTTGCCGCGGGTCAGCGACGCCCTGTCGGGCGGGCAGACGACGGGACGCGATCTTTCGGGTACTTCGTTCCTCTTCTGAAGATATTCGCGATATTCCTTTTTCCTCTCGCGCTTCTCTTTTTTCTGCTTTTTCAGCAGAGCGCGGCGGGCCTTTTTATCGTCGAGCGCCGGGGTTTCGGGAACGGCGCCGGCGTTTGTTTCTTTCCTGGATTTTTTCACGACTTTTTCTCCGTTTTTTCCGCCGTATCGTATACGACCGACGCCGTCGCGGGATCGCCCTTTATCAGTCTGATTCCGTTTTCCGCCAGTCCTTGCGCCGATACCTCAAGATATCTGTCGAAAGCGTCGGGATCGGCGTATCTTTCGGGCGCGTGATATACTATCGCCTCGTTTATGCTGTCGGTCGATCCCCCCGAGCTGCCGGGAAGCGCGGACAGAGCGCCCACCGTCCTGTCGTCAAGCGTCGGAAGGACGAATACGAACTTCGCGTCCTCCGAGTCTCCGACGATGGAGGTCAGCCGGTCGACGCTCGAATCGGCGTCGGTCGACGGAGCGGTGGCAAATATCGGGAATACGGGATCGAAATCGGCGGCCGTCTTCAGCTCGTAGCAGCAGGCGCCCATTTCGGCGCGTGAATCGAACCAGACGAGATACACCTTCTTGCCGTCGCGAAGCTCGCGCAGGACCGACGCCACGGCAAGCTCGACTACTCCGTCGGCAAGATATTCGTTCATATCCGAATAGGCCTCGTCGGATACCGGAAGATTTGGCTCGGCAAGCGCGGCTCCCGGCTGTTCACCGCCTTCCGGACCGTTATTCTTCTTACGGAAAAGATTAAACTCCTCCTCCGTCCGCAGCGGCGGCTCTGACGGGAAGTGAGAGGACATATCGGCAAATATATAGGTCGAATCGACGGAACCTGAGTTGTAATCGCGGACTATCAGCTCCTCCGTCTTTGACGAGAGCTTCCAGTGCACGCTCTTGAGCGGGTCGCCCGGGCGGTAGTCGCGGACGTCGGAAATTTCGATCTTCTCGTAGGAGTTTGGCGTTTTGCTCATACGTTTGGCAGAGTCTGAAACGGTTTTCGACTCCTCCTCGTCAATATGAAGTCTGCGCGGAAGGACGTATATCTTTTCGAAGCTGTTCACGTCTATCCTGACCCGCCAGATCCTGAAAAAGTCGTAAACGTAAAAGCTGGTGACTCCTATGTCGTAAGTGCCGCGGAAACGGAAGCGCACGGTGTTGCTCACGTTGTATACGCAGAGAGGAGGCAGAGAGACCCTGACCGGGCGCTCGGAACACCGAACGCTGTCGGAGCACGGCAAAACGACGTACGCCTCGATAAAAGGGTACGGAAGGATCGATTCGTTGTATATGCGGAATTCGTAATCGAATTCCTTCAGCTTTTCGGTCATTTTGTTGTCGTCGGTGAGGAAGACCCTGACCGACGCTCTCGACGTCAGAGTGTACAGAAGGAGGATGAACGGAAAGACTGTCAGAAATCCGAAAACGATGTTCGACGCCGGAGAACGCAGCATCTGCGTAAACACGATCCCGGCGAGCCAGACGGCGAGCCAGAGCCAGGCTCCGCGGGTCAGCGACACCGAACGGTACCTTTTCGGCCCCTTGTTTTCTCCGGTGCTTTTCTTTTTTTCTTTCTTTCTGGAAGACATGTCAGGAAATTATTCGGCTGTCTTTCTTTTTCCCTTGTACGGAACGTCGGTTAAGCGAAGGATCTCTCCGAGGATCTCCTCCGCGGATTTTCCCTTCAGCTTCGCGTCCTGACGGAGCATGAGACGGTGGGCGATAGCCGGGCGGAAGATCGCGGCGATGTCGTCGGGAAGGACGTAATCGCGACCGCGGATGAGAGCGTAAGCCTGCGACAGATGCAGAAGAGCGACCGACGCGCGCGGCGAGGCGCCGAGAGTAAGCATCTGATGCTTTCTCGTCGCTCCGATGAGCGTCACGATGTAGCGGTAAAGCTCCTCGTCCACCCTGACTTCGGCGGCTTCCGCTTTTAAATCCCGCAGATCGGCGGCCGACAGCACGTTGCGTACGCTGTCGATCGGGTTCGCCCCGCGGCGCGCCATGACGATGCCTATCTCCTCCTCGGGAGAAGGATAGCCCATCCTGATCTTGAGAGCGAAACGGTCGAGCTGCGCCTCCGGGAGAGGATAGGTGCCGACGTAACCGGTCGGGTTCTGGGTGGCGATGACCATAAAGGGATCGGGCACGGCGTAGGTCACGCCGTCGACCGTCACGCGGTTTTCCTCCATCGCCTCGAGAAGAGCCGACTGGGTCTTCGGGGAGGCGCGGTTGATTTCGTCGGCCAGCATCAGGTTGCACATGACAAGGCCCTGACGAAACTCGAATTCCTCGCGCTGTCTGTTGTATATATTGTATCCGGTGATGTCGGACGCCATAACGTCGGGGGTGAACTGAGCTCGTTTGAACTCGAGTCCGGTGACCTTGGCGACCGTTGCGGCAAGAGTCGTTTTTCCGGTTCCGGGAACGTCCTCGATAAGAACGTGGGATCCGGAAAGCATGGCTGTAAGCAGAAGGACTATCTCGGGTCTTTTACCCACGATGACCTTCTCGATCTCGGATATTACCTCGGAGATCTTTTCGCGGGCGGCTTTCTTTTCTTCGGCCGCGTTTGTTTTTTGCTCGTTGTCCATTTTTTCCTGCTTTCGTTTTTTATGTATAGGCAATACCGCACAATTCGCGTGCGTGTATTGGCGAGAGATTTTTGTGTCTGTTTTGACTGAGAAATCGCAGGAAAACAGG
>JAEEGL015643767.1_pt1 | contig 23621 bp, 17 predicted proteins | sample 9134231 | NCBI WGS metagenome assembly JAEEGL01 (sample SAMN16246548, study PRJNA631951) | gut metagenome | biome: gut microbiome; feature: rumen; material: fiber-attached | host: Bos | place: Iran: Karaj | collected 2018-10 | reverse complement strand
TTTCTTCACCCACTTATAGACCGGATGATATTTGAAAATATACTTATAGAAAAGTGTTTCTCTTGCTCTGACGACGTTCGCCATCGTCGAGATCATGACGCCTTGGTCAATGCAGGAGAACGGATCACGCGTAAAATACAGATTCGGCATCGGATCGACACAGAACGGATAGTTCTCGTCGATATAGTCGATCAGATGGATCTTATCCGATTTCGGCAGGTCGCTTTTTCTTACACCGCAGGCCATTGTGGTAATCAGCTGCTCCAGCGGCAGGGAGGCAAGGTAGGCAGATACTGCACGCTCCGTATGCTCAGCTTGCATATTCGCTTCGTGCAGATACTCCCATACCAGTTCTTCACGCGCGTTGCCCGCCTCGATAGCTTCCTTCAGAAGCTGATTCAGATACAGGACTTCGACGCCGCAGCTTTTCAGCGTTTCCGCAAAGGCGTCATGCTCCTGCTGCGCGGTGACAAGGTAAGGGATATCGTCGAAAAGCTGCCGCGCAAGATAATCCGGCATTAAATTTTCAAGCTCTTTTCCGGGCCGGTGCAGCAGAACCTTTTTCAGCTTGCCGACTTCGGACCGAACACAAATCGGAGACTGCATATTTTTCCTCCTTATAAGATACGTCGCCCTTCCAATGCTTTTGCAAGCGTTACTTCATCGGTATATTCCAAATTGCCGCCGATCGGCACGCCATGCGCAATGCGTGTGACCGTAATGCCTTTTGCCTTCAGCAGCTTCGCAATATAAACCGCCGTTGCTTCTCCCTCGACATCCGTGTTCGTCGCAATAATGACTTCCTGCACCGTTTCATTGCAGCGCTCCATCAATTCATTGATGCGAAGCTGTCCCGGGCCGATACCGTTCATCGGAGACAACGACCCGTTCAAAACATGGTACCGTCCGTTAAACTCGCGCGTCTTTTCCATAGCCATCACGTCCTTCGGATCGGACACAACGCAAAGCACGGCATCCGTCCGGTTCGGATCGGCGCAAAGTTCGCATTTTTCCAAATCGGTATAGTTGCCGCAAAGAGGACAGGGATGAACATTTTTACGCGCTTCGGTGATCGCATCCGCAAGCTCCAAAGCCTGCTCCTCGGGAACGCTTAATAAAAAATAGGCAAACCGCTGCGCGGTTTTCCGCCCGACACCGGGCATCCGCGCCAGCTGCGTCGTCAGTTTATCGATGGAAGCAATTGCCATATCAGAAGCCTAAATTCATACCGCCGGTCAGCTTGCCCATTTCGCGCTCGACCGTTTCGCTCGCTTCCTTGATAGCGGCATTGACGCCCGCCACAATCAGATCCTGCAGCATTTCAATATCGTCCGGATCGACGACTGCCGGATCCAAAGTGATGGACTTCAATTCCTTTGTACCGTAAACCGTCACAGATACCATACCGCCGCCGGCCTGCGCTGTAAATTCCGCCGCATTCAGCTCCGCCTGTTTCTTTTGCATATCCTGCTGCATCTTCTGTGCCTGCCGCATCAGCTGCTGCATATTGCCGCCGCCCATCGGGAATCCGCCTCTTGCCATATTGTTTTCTCCTTTATTGCTTATTATTCTTCTATTTTTAAGACATTGCCGAACAGCTCTTTTAATTTCTGTTCGGATTCATTCAGTCTTTCCGCCCGAAACAGAACCGTCGCCTCCGGATATATTTCGTGCAGACAGGATGCAATCACGTTCATATTGATCGACGCATTGCACATATTCATTTTCGTTTCCGCGTTGGTCGGAAACTCTACGATCAGCGTGTTATCCTGCCAAGCCACGCCGTTGCCCTCCCGCGCAAGATAATACACCATGGGATTTTTGACCTTGATCTTGTTCAATACCTGCTGCCAGATCGTATCCGCTTCGCCGGTTGTCTTGATCGGCGCGGATTTGATCGGTTCAAGCGTATTTTCAGCTTTTGCATGATCGGATTCCGCCTTTTTCTCCGTCTGCGGAAGCTTTTCTTTTGCTGCCACAGAAAATGTTTCACGGGAAACATTTTGTGTCGGTGCTTCTTCCTCCCACGGCGGAACATCCTCCGGCGGCGGTTCCGGGATATAATCATCTTCGCTCACAGAGGAAGAATTTGACGAAACCGATGAAAAATGGATCGGTTCCGCAGCGCTTTGCGAAGGTGGTTCGGTATTGATAGATACGTTGGATACCTTTACGCCGTTTTGTTCCAGCTGCGCAATTCTGGCTTCGAGCGCCTCCACGGAATGTTCATCCACAGGGCGGCATGCACGCACAAGCGTGGATTCGAGCAGAATCCGCGGCGCAGGAAAATACCGCAGGTTAGATTGTGCGGAGAGCAGCTTTTCCATCGCATACAAAATCTGTGTTTCGCTCGCGCCCTTGGCCTGCTTGAGCAGCTGTGCCATCTGATCGTCGGTCACATCTAACAGATCGGTGCAGTCGCCGCATGTTTTGGCAAGCAAAAGACTTCTCAGATGCGCGTTCAGATCATTGGTAAAAACGGATAAATCGCGCCCGTTGCGAACGATCTCGTTCACGATCTCCATACACTTTGCCGCATCGCCTGCAAAAATGGCGCCGGATAACGCAAACAGCGTTTCCTGTCCGACGCTGCCGAGCGTATCGAGTACATCCTGTTTTGTGACGTTACTGCCGCAGAAGGAGAGACATTGATCGGCAAGCGACAGCGCATCACGCATACCGCCGTCCGCCGCGCGCGCGATCAACCGCAGTCCGTCCGGTTCCATCGTGGCGCCGACGCTTTTGAGTACCGTTTGCAGCCGTGCAATGATATGTGCTATCGTCAAGCGGTGAAAGTCGAACCGCTGACAGCGGGAAATGATCGTCGCCGGGAGCTTTTGCGGCTCGGTCGTCGCCACAATGAACAAGACATGCGCAGGCGGTTCCTCAAGCGTTTTCAGCAGAGCATTGAACGCCGCAGTCGAAAGCATATGAACCTCGTCGATGATAAAAACACGATAGCGAAGCTGCAGCGGCGCAAACTGCGCCTGATCAATCAGCTCGCGGACGTTATCGACGCCGTTGTTGGATGCCGCGTCGATTTCGATGATATCGGCGGTGCCTTCCTTGGCGATCCGGCAGGCTTCACATTCGCCGCACGGTTCGCCGTCATGCGGGGAAAGGCAGTTGACCGCGCGCGCCAATATCTTTGCCGAGCTGGTTTTACCAGTGCCGCGCGAGCCGCAGAACAGATAAGCATGAGAAAAATTCTGTTCCCGTACCTGATTCTTCAAAATTGTCGTGACATGATCCTGCCCGATCACCTCTGAAAAATCGCGGGGACGATATTCCCGATACAATGCCCTTTTGCTCATGGCGCGCTTCCTTTACCCGATAGATAGATTCAGTATAGCATAGTTTTTGCTTCTTCACAACTTTATTTTTTTATAAAGACAATGTCGCTTTCTTCTATATGCCTGTACCGTCCTTTTGATGGGTTCACACAGGCTTTTCCTTATCCCATATATGCACCCTGAACGCCGGAAAATGCTTTTTTGGGTCTTTATAGACCAAGAGGCACGGAAATTTTCCTTTCCTTTTTCCCGCATTTCTGTTAAAATCATTCTGTCACAATATGCATTACGGAGTATTACATATATGGAAGAATACAAGCAGCTTTGGACGGAAGCCATGGAACACGTCCGATCGTCCATTCCCGATCTCAGCTACCGGCGATGGATCGAGCCTTTAAAGCCTGTCGTCATCGAGCACTCGATTTTCGTGATCGAAGCGCCCGATGAAATCACCAAATCCACCGTTTCCAAATTTTATCTCGATACGGTTCGACAGGCCGTGCAGACTGCCGACCCATCCCTGATCGATGTCATGCTGATCCTTCCCGCGCAGCGCGAAGGCTTTTTAAACATGGCGCAGGAGCCGAAGGAGCGTCCGGCGCTGATGCTGAATCCGAAATATACGTTCGATACGTTCGTCGTCGGCAAATCCAACAACTTTGCCCACGCGGCGGCAGCAGCCGTTGCCGAGGAACCGGGCAAATCCTATAATCCGCTGTTTATCTATGGCGGCGTGGGGCTTGGCAAAACGCATCTGATGCACGCCATCGGCCATGAAATGCTGCGCCGCGACGCGTCCGCCCGCATTGTGTATGTGACGAGCGAGATGTTTACAAACGATCTGATCGAAGCCCTTCGCCTTGGAAAAAACGTCGAATTCCGTCAAAAATACCGCAACGTAGATCTGTTGATGATCGACGATGTGCAGTTTATCGCCAATAAGCAGTCCGTGCAGGAGGAGTTTTTTAACACCTTCAACGCGCTGCATAATCTCGGCAAGCAAATCGTCATCAGCTCCGACCGTCCGCCAAAGGAGATTAAGCCGCTGGAGGAGCGTCTTTCCTCGCGCTTTGAATGGGGTCTTGTGGCGGACATTCAGCCGCCGGATCGGGAAACGCGTATCGCCATTTTGAAAAATCGCGCGCAGCTCGAGCACGTCGATATCGACGATGAAATCATTTTGTTTATCGCAGAGCATATCCAAAACAATATCCGTCAGCTCGAGGGCAGCTTGACGCGCGTGATCGCATTTTCACGTCTCAAAAACGTACCGATCACGCTGTCGCTTGCGCAGGAGGCGCTGCACGATCTGCTGCCGGATGAAAAAAAGGTCGCCATTACGCCGGATCGCATTAAAGAAGCGGTTGCATCGTATTATTCGGTGACGGTCGATCTTTTGATGTCACAGCGGCGGGATAAGGAGGTCGTGCTTCCGCGCCAGGTCGCTATGTACCTGTGTCAGCAAAAGCTGAGTCTGCCGTATAAAAAAATCGCGCAGCTGTTCGACCGCGGGGATCATACGACGGCGATTTCCGCCTGCAAAAAGGTCGCTGCCATGGCGGCGGAGGATTCGTCCTTTGCGGATCAGCTCAAAAATATCGAAAGCCGCCTGATGAGTAATTAAATAAGAATGTTCACTTATCCACCGGATGTGGATTTGAAAAGTGGATGCATTTGGGATCTTGTGGTTTGTGCGGACAAGTTGGAAAACCCTCCCGGCTTTCCCACAGGGTTATCCCCCGGTTTATCACCGCAAAAAGGACGATAAAGTCGGGTCAAAAACGGGTTTTCAACGGTTTCCACACCACCTACTACTATTACTACTGAAATAATCTATCTATATATGGTTGTACACAGCGGAAAGGATGGCAAATATGAAGTTTTCTGTGGATGCAAACGAACTGCAAAACGGTATTTTTTCGGTCATTAAGGCGCTGCCGCTCCGTTCGGCCATGCCGGTGCTCGACGGTATCCTGATGGAAGCGACCAAGAAGGGTCTGCATCTGGCCTGTTCCGATCTGATGTTCCAAAAGGAATGTCTGCTCGACGCTTCTATTGAAGAGGAAGGGGCCTGCGTCGTAAAAGGCAAGTTTTTTGCCGAGGTTTTGCGCAAGCTGCCGGAGGGTCGTGTGGAGTTTACCTTGGAGGGACAGGTGCTGCATATCAAGTGCGGCCGCGTGCGGCAACGGATGCAGTGCATCGAGTATGATGAATTCCCGCTGATGAAGGTCAAGGGCGATATCTACGATCTGAAAATCCCGAAGGATACGTTCAAGAACATGGTCGAGCACACGGTGTTTGCCGTTTCACAGGACGATTCCCGCCCGGTGCTGACCGGTACGCTGCTGGAGGTCACCGAGGATACGCTGTCGCTCGTTGCAACCGACTCGTTCCAGTTTGCCATGACGAAATTCCGTTCCGAAACGGCGATGCAGCCGCGCAGCACGATCGTGCAGGGCAAGGTGCTTTCCGAAATCGGCAAAATGGCCGAGGAAGCGGAAGAAACGGTGACGCTGTCGCTGACGAATACGCATATCACGGTGTCGGTCGGCGTCACGCGGCTGACCGCGCGCCTGCTCGACGGCAACTATATCGACTATAAGCGTATTCTGCCGAAGGACTGCAAGACGCGTGTGCTTGTCAACGTTTCGATTCTGGCCGAAATGATCGACCGTGCGCAATTGATCTCGCGCGAGGGCAACAACAGCATCCAGTTCAAGTTTGAGGACAATACGATGCAGCTGAAGGCGGAAAGCTATCTCGGCAGAGTGGAGGACGAAGCCGAGGTGCAGATCGTCGGCGATCCGATTGAAATTGCCTTCAATCCGAAGTATTTCATCAATGTTTTGCGCAACATTACCGATGAAACCGTGTATCTGGAATTCAACAGCGCGATCAGCCCGTGCGTGCTGCGTCCCGTGCAGGGCGATGCGTATCTGTATCTGATCGTGCCAATGCGCGTGTATTGAAAAAATACGACATAAGGAAGGGAGAAACGGAATGAAAGGAAGAAGTTTTTTAACGCTGTTGGATTATACGCCGGACGAGATTCGAAAGCTGCTGGATCTGGCCGCCAAGGTCAAAGAGGAAAAGAAAAACGGCGTCTTTCCGGAACGATTGAAGCATAAAAACATCGTGCTGCTGTTTGAAAAAACGAGCACGCGTACCCGCTGCGCGTTTGAAACCGCAGGGTATGACGAGGGCGCGCGCGTCACGTTTTTGTCCAACTCGCAGATGGGCAAGAAGGAATCGCTGGAGGATACCGCAAAGGTGCTCGGCCGGTTCTATGACGGCATCGAATTTCGCGGCTTCAAGCAGGAAACCGTCGAGCTTTTGGCCAAATACAGCGGCGTTCCGGTATGGAACGGCTTGACCGATCTGTACCATCCGACCCAGGTGCTTGCCGATCTTTTGACAATAAAAGAGCATGTCAAAAAGCCGTTGAACGAGGTGAAATTCGTTTTCGTCGGCGACGCGCGAAACAATATGGGCAATTCTCTGATGATCGGCTGCGCCAAGATGGGCATGCACTTTACCGCGCTTGCGCCCAAGAGCCTGTTCCCGTCCGAGGAGCTGGTGGAGAAAATGCGTGCGCTTTGCAAAACCACCGGCGGCACGATCACGCTGTCCGATCAGCTTGAAGCCGTCGAGGGGGCGGATGTGATTTATACGGACGTTTGGGTGTCGATGGGCGAGGAGGACCAGTATCCCGCGCGGATTGCGCTCCTGTCGCCGTATAAGGTAGACGCCGCGTTGATGGCGCGCACGCACAACCCGGATGTGAAGTTTATGCATTGTCTGCCGTCGTTCCACGATCTGGAAACGACCGTCGGCAAGTCGGTCTACGAAACCTACGGCCTCAAGGAAATGGAGGTTTCCGACGAAGTCTTCCGCAGCAATGCATCCATCGTCTTTGATGAAGCCGAAAATCGTATGCATACGATCAAGGCCGTCATGCTTGCAACGATGACGGATATTTTGGACTGAGTAGTGTAATTACGGCAGCAGCTTCAATCCCAATACGATCATGACTGCGCCGAGCACACAACAGAATACCCAAAACGGCACACAGCAAAGCAACAGCAGCAGCCCGACGGCGACAAGCCCGATGGCGGCTGCTTTTTGTATGGGAAAGGAAGGACGGCAGGAACGCATACAAAATCTCCTTTTTTCTCTATCGTATGCCCTTTATGCAAAAATTGTGATATGAAAGGCGCCGCACCCAAATGTAAGAGAAGATCATACTATACAGTATCACAAACAAACGGAGGAAATCATGGAATCCGCTTTATTGACATTACGCGATGTCTCGTTGTCTTACTTCACCGAGCGTGAGCAGACGCAGGCAATCGCGGGTTTGCATATGCAAATACAAAAAGGAGAGTTTGCGGCGATTGTCGGTCCGTCCGGGTGCGGTAAAACAAGTCTGCTTTCCTTGATTATGGGCTTGCACGACGCGCAAAGCGGCACGGTATCGTTCGACCGTGAGGGCGTCCGGATCGGTTATATGCTGCAAAAGGATCATCTTTTGGAATGGCGCACGGTTGAAAAGAATGTGCTGCTCGGCCTGGAGGTGCAGCACCGGCTAAATGAACAATCCAAGGCGCAAGCGATCCGGCTTTTGGAGCAATACGGCCTCGGTTCGTTTTTACAGTATTATCCGGCGCAGCTGTCGGGCGGGATGCGGCAAAAGGTCGCGCTGATCCGCACGCTGGCACTGGACCCGGAGCTGCTGCTGCTCGACGAGCCGTTTTCGGCACTCGATTATCAGACGCGCCTGCAGCTCGGCGACGAGGTCTATCGCATCATCCGCGAACAGAATAAGACGGCTATTTTGGTGACGCACGATATCTCGGAAGCCGTTGCGATGGCGGATCGCGTAATCGTATTTACCAAGCGGCCGTCCCGCGTGAAAACCGAGATACAGACCGGCTTTGATCCGGCGCTGTCGCCGCTCGAACGACGCCGGATGCCGGCGTTTATGCCGCTGTATGACAGCGTATGGAAGGAGATTGACCGATGAACGACGCCTATTCTGTATATTTACGAAAGCAAAAGCGAAAAAAACGCCTGATCACAGGCGGGCAGATCGGCGTGCTTGTGGGCTTTTTCGGTTTGTGGGAGCTTGGCGCTTCCCTTGGCTGGTTCGATCCGTTCATTTTATCGAGTCCGTCGCGCGTGTGGGCGACGGCGGTGCGGTTATACGAAAGCGGCGAGCTGTGGCTGCACATCGGCGCAACGCTGTATGAAACGGTTTTAGGCTTTCTGCTCGGCACGGTGCTCGGTACGCTGCTGGCCGTGGTGCTGTGGTGGCTGCCCGCGCTGCATCGGATTTTGGATCCTTACTTAGTCGTATTGAACGCGCTGCCGAAAATCGCGCTCGGTCCGGTGCTGATCGTTTGGATCGGCGCGGGTATGGCTTCCATCGTTGTGATGGGCGTGCTCGTGTCGCTGATCGTCACAACCGTGACGGTGTTGAACGGCTTTACCAAGACGACCGACGAAAAGCAGCTTTTGATGCGCACGCTCGGCGCGACCAAAACGCAGATTTTCTGCAAGGTCGTGCTGCCGGCCGGCTTGAACGATATGATCGCCGCGCTGAAAATATCGGTCGGCATGACGTGGGTGGGCGTGATCGTCGGCGAATACCTTGTCAGCAAGGCGGGGCTCGGCTATCTGATCGTCTACGGCGGGCAGGTGTTTAAGCTCGATCTGGTCATGGCAAGCGTCGTGATCCTGTGCATCCTTGCCGCGCTGATGTACGAAGCCGTCGCGCTGCTCGAAAGAAAATTGACCCACCGGTAAGAAAAATCCGTCGCTGCAGCGAGACAACGACGGATTTTTTTATCTATTTTGGAGTGTTTCGATTCGCTTTTCCCATGCGGTCGGCTCCGGCCAAAGCGTGCCGTCCGGGTCGAAGCCCATACGGATGGCGCGGCTGTAATAGGTCAGCTTGGCAAGCAGGTGCGGGTAGGCAAGGTATTCATCCTGCAGCTCGTCGGCCAGCAGCGTTCCCAACAGCACCGCGCGATCCTCGGTCGGGTACGTTTTGGCGTATTTCATCAGATAATATACGCGGTCGGTTCTGCCTTTTTTGAGGTATGTTTTGTCCGAAAGCGTATAGGTATCGGAACCGGAAAGCTCATAGGAGTTTCCTTTGCCGTCTACGTACGCATAGTAGTATTGAAAATCGGACGGGTTCAGCGTATTCCAGCTGTTTTCTCCCCATACATCGACGGGCAGCGACAGAGAATCCAGTTTGCCGTCGATCATGTGCGCGATTTCATGAAACAGCGTGTAGCGCACCTCCGAAAGGTAGGCGACATCGAGCATGATCAGCCGCCATTGTCCGAGTGTGCCGGTTACGGCGGCCGGATAATCGAGCGATCCGCTGCTCAAGGAACGGATCGTGCCGCATATTTCCAATACGATCCCGTCAAGATGGTTTTCACACAGAATCTCAAAAAAGTGCGGCGGGTACTCGGCCAGTACGGCTTCGATCTGCGTCAGCACCTCGTCCAGCCGAACGGGATCGCTTTCCGCGCCTGTGAGGGGAAAAAGATCGGCCTTATGGGTGTACAGACAAAGCTGCGCGTCGCGTCCGAGCAGCACGGTTACGCCGTATTGATCTTGGATGCGTCGAACTCTTTCCGTGAAGACGCCGTAATCCGGTTCGGGAGCAGGCAGCGGCGAAAACAGCGGTTCACTGTAGGTCATGCCGGACAATGGTTCTGTCTCGGTGGCGGCAAGGCTTGTCAGCAGCAGACCGACCGTTTCATTGTCGATCTGAACATGCGTCAGCACATAGCTTCCGTCCGTTGCGTCGCAATAGGTTTTCGGGAAAAGAAACGCGCTCTCGGCTTCGCCTGTTTCGGCCCATTTCGCTTCGACAAGCGATGTATACCGCTCGTTTTGATACAGCGCCGCCATGGAAAGCGTCGAAACCGAGGTATGCACCGGATCGAAATAGCGAAGGGTATAGTTGTTGTCGTACGATTCGACCAAAAACCCGTTTTGAACGGGGATAACGGAAGGATAATACTCCGTTTTCGTCCATTCGGCGGCGAAGATTTCGGAAGAATCAAAATTATCCGCCTTTTTGAGCGTAATGCACGATTTTTCGCCTTCTGTTTCGCTCCAATCGTTTGTGTAAGAGAGCGTGGAAAGACCGTGCTCGTTTTCGCAAAGGTACACGTCCCGCGGCGCACAGCCGATAAATTCGCCTGTCGTCAGATCGACGGCGACGGTTTTTCGTTCAAAATCACGATTGTCGGTCACATGAAAGACGGCCGTATGACCGTCTTCAGAAACGGAAAGCAACTCGGGATAGGAGTAGCGGTAGTCAAATTGGAAAAGCGACTTTTCTTCGCCATCAAAGCCGATGGAATACAGCGTATTTTGCATGCCGTCCAGCGCGATCGCGCCGCCCGCAAAGCCGAAGCAGCCGTAAAGATAGAAATTCCGGTCGGTCACATTCTTCCGCGTGCGGTGCTTGCCGTCCGGCGTGAACAGATACAGCGTCTGCGTTTGCCCGTCCAAAAACAGCGGCGGGGTCATGGAAAAACATTGCATCTGATCGGGATACAGCAGCGGTTCGGGCAGAAGATCGGTATACAGCTCGGTTTCGACGCCGGTGGAAAGATTAAAGCGGTGCAAAAACAGCATATCAAGGTTGCTGCTTGCGTATAAAACCGTCAGCTCATCCTTGTCCGAAAAGCCGGCATGCAAAAGCGTCTTGCCGTCCCTTTGCAGCAGCGGCAGAATATCGTAAACGGCTTCCGTTTCGGAGAGCTGATACGGCGCAAGCGAAAAGGGCGGCGGCTCCGGCGTCGGGGACGGCGTGGGATATTCGATTTGGACCGTAAGCACCGGCGGCCGTTCGGTCGGCGTGGGAAAGGACTGCGGCTGCAAAATGGGGTCGCTTTTCGTGCAGGCGACCAAAAGGCAGCTTAACAGCAGCAACGCAAAACAGATTTTCCGCTTGGATGGATGCATCGCATTTCTCCCTTCCTTATCGGATGCAGTATAGCATATTCACGGCACAGCCGCAACCCTCCGGGTTTTTTCGCGCCGATTTACGGGAAAGCCTTTCCAAAATACAAAAGATGCGATATAATACGCCCAAAGGGAGGGTAATCATATGCCTGTTATCATTGTATGTGTGATTTTGATTTTGTTATGCGCTCTGTATCTGTTTATGATCGCCGGCAAAAAGCCGGAGGAGCGTTTGGCCGCACCGTTTCGGAATCTGCAATGCGCGCACCGCGGCTTTTATGAAAAGGATCAGTCCGTGCCGGAGAATACGCTGCGCGCGTTTGAACGCGCCGTCGAGAATGACTACGGCGTGGAACTCGATGTGCAGCTGACCAAGGACGGCAAGGTCGTTGTGTTCCACGACGATGATGTGGATCGTGAAACGACGTTTAAGGGCCGTGTGGACAGTTATACCTTAAAGGAGCTACAGTCCATGTCCCTGTTTGGTACGCACGGCGATAAGCTCGGCATTCCGCTGTTTACCGACGTGATGGCGGTGCTGGATGGCAAAAGCCCGACGATCGTGGAGCTGAAATCGACCGAAAACTATGTAGAGCTTTGCGAAAAGACGCTTGCCATTCTGCGCACCTGCGAAGGCCCGTTCTGCGTGGAGAGCTTTGACTATCGCATCGTGCAATGGTTCCGCAAGAACGCGCCGGATCTGATGCGCGGACAGTTGACCGAATCCTACGCGGGATGGCGCAAGGTCTGTAGCCCGATCAAGGCGTTTGCCATGTCGCATCTTTGGACGAATGTTTTGACGCGTCCGGACTTTATCGCCTACGGCGGCTCCATGAAGCGGCCTTTGGCATGGCATCTTGCCAAATGGCGCGGTACGATGCTCGTCTACTGGACGGAGGAACCGCAGGACGATCATAAGACGCTGCAAAAGTGGTATGACAATCTGATCTTCCAATATTTCAAACCCGCCAGAAACTATACAAAATAACCGAAAGGATCACAGCGCATGAGTATTCAGGTATCGGACGGCGTTTTTCGTCTGCACACGGCGGAAACGACGTACCTGTTCCGCACCACCGCGTTCGGCCATCTTGAATCGTTGCATTACGGGCGGCGCGTGGAGGACGCGGATGTGGAGTCCCTTCGCTACAAGCACGAAATCCCGCACGGCAGTACCGTTCTGTATGACGAAAAGGCCGATCCGAGCTATTGTCTTGAGGAGCTGCCGCTCGAATGGTCGGGCGTCGGCAAGGGCGATTTTCGGGTGACGCCGATGGAGCTGCGCCTGCCGGACGGCAGCTTCACCTGTGACTTTGTCTATGATTCCCACCGGATCGAGAGCGGTATCGTTAAAATGGACACGCTGCCGCAGAGCGCGGGGATCGGCGCCGAAACGCTGCTCGTTACGCTGAAGGACAAGGCATTTACCGTCTATCTCGATCTCTATTACACGGTGTACGAAGCGGAGAACGTGATCACGCGCCGCGCTGTGCTGCGCAATGCGGAGCAGGCGCCGGTTTTACTGAAACGGCTCATGAGCTATTCGCTCGATCTGCCCGACCGCGGCTATACGGTGGCGACGCTGTCCGGCGGATGGATCAACGAAGCGAACGTGATTGAGCGTAAATTGGAGACGGGGATGCTCGTCAACGAAAGCACGAGCTTTTCACAGCATCGGCACAACCCCGCCGTCGCGCTTCTGTCGCGCGGGGCGACGGAGGACAGCGGCCTGGTGTACGGCTTCAATCTTGTCTACGGCGGCAACCATCAGACCTCGGTGGAGCTGAGTCCGACGGGACTGGTGCGCATCACGGGCGGCATCAATCCCTACTGCTTCCTGTGGGAGCTGCAGCCGGGAGAGACATTTGAAACGCCGGAAGCCGTGATGACCTGCTCGCTCGGCGGCAAAAACGGCATGTCGCAGAACTTTCATGCGTTTGTACAAAAGCAGATCGTCCGCGGGGACTGGCAGAACAAAGAACGCCCGATCCTGATCAACAACTGGGAAGCGAATTTTTTTCAATTTCGGCAGAACTCGCTCTTGCGCTTGGCCAAACGCGGTAAGCGTTTAGGCTGTGAGCTGTTCGTGCTGGACGACGGCTGGTTCGGTGCGCGCAACACCGATACGGCGGGCCTCGGCGATTATACGGTCAACCGGAAAAAGCTGCCGGAGGGTCTGGAGGGGCTCGGCAAGCGGGTCAACGGTCTCGGCCTTTCGTTCGGGCTTTGGTTCGAGCCGGAGAACGTCAACGACGATTCCGACCTGTACCGTGCGCATCCGGACTGGGCGATTCAGCGTCCGAATCGCACGCCCGCGCTCGGACGGCACCAGAAGATTCTGAACCTTACGTTGCCGGCGGTGCGCGATTACATCGTGGAAAACGTGTCGCACATCCTCGATACCTGCCCGATTGCGTATGTGAAGTGGGACATGAACCGCAAAGTCAGCGATTTTGAGGACGGCGCGTTTCTGCATCGCTACATGATCGGCTATTATGAGGTGCTGTCCCGCATCTTCCGGCCGCGGCCGCAGATTCTGCTGGAGGGCTGCGCGTCGGGCGGCGGCCGGTTTGATCTCGGACACCTCTGCTTTGCGCAGCAGATTTGGGCGTCGGACGACACCGATCCCATCGAACGGCTTCGGATCCAGGGCGGGCTTTCGCTGTTCTATCCGGTTTCGACGATGGGCGCGCATGTTTCGATGGCGCCGCATCAGCAGACGCTGCGGCATACGCCGCTGTTCACGCGGTTTGCGGTCGCGGCGTTCGGCGCGTTCGGATTGGAGCTCGACCCGATGGATTTAACGCCGATCGAGCGAAAGGTTTTGACCTCGATGCTGTCGGAGTATCGGAAGATCCGAAAGACCTGCCAGTTCGGCACGTTTACGCGCGTGGACACCGGCAATCCGTATATCATCCAATGGCAGGCGCAGTCCGAAACGCAGACGGTCATTCTGCGGGCTAAGACGCTGACAAAGGCGGCGCAGGTAAACGATCTGCTGACCGTGACCGGGCTCGATCCACATAAGACCTATACATGCCGCGAGATACAAAATCCGCTGTTCGTTGCAGGCTTCGGCACGCTGTTAAAGCACATTCTGCCGGTCAAGATCCGTTCGTACAGTCATATTTTGCTGGCGGCGAATAAACGCCTGAAGATGGACGATTATGCCGAGCAGTATCGCGCGTCCGGCGCGCAGCTGATGGCCGGGGTGCAGCTGCACCGCTCGTTCATCGGTACCGGCTATTCCGAAAAAATGCACATGCAGGGCGATGATTCGGCCATGCTGTTTGTGATCACGGAGGATTCATGAAAAACACGGCAAAGCCCAAGCGAAGCAAAGTCGCTGTCATTATCATTCTTATTCTTGTTGCACTGCTGGCCGCAGGCGGCGGCATTGCCGGTTTTTTGGCCGGTTCGGCGCAAAAGACGTATGAAGCCGCTTTGACCGCTTTGGACGGCGGCTTTGCGGCGCTGTCCGCAGGCGACGAGGCCATCGAAAAGCTGCAAGGCAATCCGTTCGGCGCGGGCAGGATCGAGGCGATTCGCGCGCGGCAGACCGAAATCACCGCTGTTGAGATCCAGCGGCTGATCGACGCGGACGAGTTGGACAGCGCGGAAGCAATATTGAACGGCGCGGCCGTCCCGGAAAAGGAGGCTTTTGCGAATGCGATTGCCGTGCGGCGCCAGGAAATTGCCGACGCCGACGCTTACGCGGCGGCAGACGCCCTCGAAGCGAGCGGCGACGAGATCGGAGCATTAACGGCGTTTGTCGCGCTCGGCTCATATGCGGACGCGGCGCAGCGTGCCGCAGCGATTCAGATGCGGCTCGACTATGCAAACGCGGAAGCCGTGTTCACCGGAGAGAATTATGAAGAAGGGATCGCGGCCTTGCGCGCCTTGGGCACGGCGCAGGGCGACGAAGCGGCAGATCGGCTCGAAGCGACGTACCTTGCGGTGCTTGCCGAGCAAAAGGAAGCTCTGCGGCTCTCCATCATCGAAGCGGCGCAGGGAAAGCTCAAGGCAGGGCTTTGGTATACCGCAGGTTTTGCGGATGCGCCGATGCTTTCGGGCGACGCGCGCTATCCCGCGGCTCCCCGGCAGGCCGATGCGGTCTTTTCGGGATTTGCCGGCGTATTTTGGATTAAGGACGGAAGCATAGTCGGGTATAACGACGCGTTCGGCGGCAGAGACAAGCTCGAAGCCATGACCGATATCAAGACCATGGCCGTCGGGTTGAATCATGCGGTCGTGGTGCATCAAAACGGACGCGCGGAGGGCGTTGGCTGCAACGTTGCCGGTCAAATTGAATTCGGGCGGCTGAACCATATCGAATCGGCTGCGGCGGGCGCATGGCATACTGTCGTGCTGCAGCAAAGCGGGCATGTCGATGCGGTCGGAAGCAACGACCGCGGGCAATGCGACGTGCAGAGCTGGAACGACGTAACGGCGATTGCGGCGGGACTTTGGCACACGGTCGCGCTGAAAAATGACGGTACGGTTCTGGCGACGGGCGACAATACCTACGGGCAATGCGACGTGCAGGACTGGACGGATATCATCGCCATCGACTGCGGCGCCTGTACGACCGTCGGACTGCGGAAGGACGGCACGGTCGTCTTTGCGGGCGACAACGCGGCGGGGCAGGGCAACGTTTCGGACTGGACCGAGATCGCGGCTGTCGCGGCGGGCGCCTACCACACGGCGGCGGTGCGGCTCGACGGCACCGTGCTTTATGCGGGCATCGACACCTGCGGGCAGACGGCGTTTGCCGATAAGCTGTTTACAAACGAATGGGTCTGTGAAACGGCGTGTGAAAGCCATATCATGGCCGATGGCGTCGCCACCGCGTACATCGAGGGCGAGGGCAGCGAGCGCGGGCCGTGGCTCTATTGCGGCAGGGACGGCGCGGCAATGATCATTATTGACGAATCGGAAGCAAAGCAGCCGTTCCGCGCGGATCTGTTTGCGGTTTCGACCGCGCTGCCGGGCGGCCGTGTGACGGATCCGGAAGCAAGCGGCAAGGTGATCCGAATGAGCACCGCGCTGCCGGAGGAGCAGGCGCGCGCGGCCAAAGCGGTCATCGGGTTTACGGGTGATTATCTGGCGTATACCTCGAACCGCAAGGGCGTGATGATGCGCAACGGGATCGTCTATTACGACCGCAGCGAAACGACGACGCTTGCAATCCTGCCGGACGGTACGCTGAAAATCTACAATGCCGGGGAAATCACCGCGCGGCAGCTGTTGGACATGGGCGTAAGGGACAGCTTTTCCTTCGGCCCGGTGCTGGTGAACGACGGACAAGCAGCAATGCCCAAGCGCGTGGAGCAGGGCGTGTATACGATGCGCGTCGGCTTCGGCTATACCGATCCGTATCACTATGTCGTCGGCGTGGCAATGCGCGACCGCTTGCAGCAAATGACGCTGACCGAGCTTTCCGAGCTGTTCGTGCGTTACGGCTGCCGCGTTGCTTATAACTTCGACGGCGGCCATTCGACCTCGCTTGTGTTCATGGGAAAGGAGCTGTCCATGCTGACGCTGCGCGATACGCCGCACAGCAACATCCGCGCTCTCAGCGATATCCTTGTGTTCATGACGGATGAACGAGTCGGAAACTGATTAAGCAAAGTATAAAAAACCGCACGGCAGAACACCGTGCGGTTTTCCTTGTTTTGGCGGTTTATTCCGGCAGGAACGGTTCCTCCGGAACGTTGGTTTTCAGCATCGAACGGAACGCGGAAAAGCGCGGATGGTCGCGCCAGCCGAGGTTCGTGCTCGATACCGAAGTCAGATCATACTGCGCGTTCGGGAATGCGGCCAGCAGCGCGTCGAGGCTCTCCTTGGAGCAGTATTCCTGCGTCTGCTTGCCGATCCAGATGCGTTCTAATTTTTTGCAGTTTTGCAGCGGAGAAAGATCTGCCGTATGCGTGATGCAAAGGTTCACATCCAACAGCTCCGGCAGCTCGCCGAGCGTCGAGATATCCGAGATCGGGTTCATAAACAGCTCGACGTATTTCAGCTGCGTGCAGTTTTGCAGCGGCGTGATATCCTTGAGCCGCCGGTTGTCGGCCAGGATCAGCACCTGCAATTTGGTGAGATGCTTGATCCAGGAGATGTCCGCAATCTGGTTGTGGCCGAGATCAAGCACGATCAGATCGGTGCAGTATTGCAGCACGGACACGTCGTTCGCATCCTGCCGGTTGTTGTTGTTGCCGTCCTGCATTGTTGAAAAGGCGATAGCGTCGGTGCGGCAGCGCCATTTATGGAACCGCACGGTCCAAACGACCTTGGTGTTCGGATAGCGGCTCTGCAAAAGGCCGAGCTGCGGGTTTGTCAGATTGCATCCGTCCAGCTCGATGCGTTCAAGTGCTTCAAACGCCCCGAGCTCGTCGGAAAACGCCTCCGCATCGGCAATCTTCGCGTCGTGCAGGTCGAGCATGGGCGTCATGCTGTCGTATACCTTGCCGTTCAGCGTCACATTCCGGTGCAGGCGCACGGCCGGAAACGCGTTTTTCAGCGCCGCGGCTTCCTCGGCGGTCAGTGGGCAGGCGTAGCAATCCAGATCACTTACGTGCGGGTGACAGGCAAGCCAGCCGGTGATCTCCTGCAGCGGCGCCTCCGTGATCGTCAGTTCGACGGCGGAAGAATCCGACGCGCCGAAATACGCGTCATTCCACAGCACGGTCAGCTCCGGCCGCAGTGCAAGCAGCATAGCGGCTGCCTCTCGTCCGTCGGACAGCAGCGTAAGCTCCACGCGTTCGAGCGCCGGAAGCTGTGAAAGCAGCATGTTCCACGTTTCGGCGTCGGTCGGCGCGTCAGCGGGAAGGGAAAGCACAATCACGGTGTCGGGCGCGGCGCCGTCCGGAAACCGACAGCGCACGGTCAGCGCCGGGTGCGCGGCTTCCCATTGGAGCAGCTGCGCCCAGTCGGAAAGATGATCGGTCCAGCCTTCATTAAACTGTATATCTATTTCCCGCAAAGCGGGCAGCTTTTGGAGCGCATCGTCGAGTGCGTCAAACGAAGAAATCGGCATTTGCACAGCAATCGCTTCGGCATCCGGCGCATAGCTTTGCCCGAACACAGAAACCGGTTCCGGTGTGGGCTGCGGGGAAGGCGTCTCGGTCACGACCGGCGCAGGCGTGGGCGTAGGGGCAGGCGCAGCGACAGGCGCGGCGGTTTCGCCGCAGCCGTAAAGACACAGCGCCAACAGCAGCGCACCGGTGATAAAAAGACGATTTTTGCTCACAATCCACCTCAAAAATACGGTAAAATCCTACCCAAACCATACCATATTTCCAACTGGATTGCAATACTGTGCTTACGGCTCCGGACTTCGTCCCATCGGCAGCAGCCGCACCCAATACCCTACGCCGTCCTGCTTCAGATAGCGCGTATAGCCCGAAAGCCCCTTCGGCGGTTCCGGCGTATACGCCCCGCGTACCGCAAGGATGCGCACGCGCTCGCCGCGGTGCTGCCAAAGCCCCTCAAAGCGCATCCGGTCGCCGTCCTGCACGGCGCGCCATACCGCCCCCGGAAAGATCGCGGGGAACAGCCGGATCGGGGCGGTCTGCTCGTGCCGCACATGCAAAAGCGGCGCCGCTACATCGTAGGGAACCGCGTCTTCGTAGGCGACGTCAGTCTTTGCAGCGGACGAAAAGCCCGTGCGATCAGAAGGCGAACACGCCGAAATATCCCGATTTTGCACCGAAAAATCCTCCGCATTATCCACAGTATCCACCGGGTTATCCACAGTCTGCCCCGAAATAGGGATAGATATGGTTTCCGTCGCAGGCATCGGATGTCGTGCTTCTAAACGGGAAAAGACGGATTTTGCCCGATAAACAATGGGATTTTCGGCAAAATCAACAAAAGTCGGCACGCTGTCGCCGGATTTCTTATTATGCGACATTTTTACACCTGATTCATCCGTATCCTGTATTTGGGGCGCGGAAACCGGCTCTGCCGTCTGCCGATCCGGCACGGAATCCGGCGCAGCGGGCGGTTCAACAGTCGAAATCTCCTCCGCTTTTTGCGCAGCCATCGGCTCGCATTTTACATGATTGGGATTATTTTGGGACAAGCGATAGAGCAATTCGCTTGTTGTGACACCGCTGCCGGGCGCGACGCCGCCATAGACCAGCGCGCCGTCCTTCGTGCCGAGCAATCCCTCCGGAACGGCGGCAGGCGCGCAGTCGCCGGGGCGCAGAGGGAGCTGTCGACCGTCGGCAAACAGCGTCGCTTCGGCGTCGATGGGGCGGGAGAGCGAGAAGGTAGCGCGACCGTTCTGGACGCAGACGCGGCCGACGACGGTGCCGTTTTTATGCTTGATCGGAAAGTAGAAAAACATGAAAAAATCACCTCGTTCTATTGTATAACACCGGTTTTCGTTGTATGATAGAATTATCAAAATATATGGTCGTGCGGCGAAAAACTGCGCGGCGACGGAGGAAAATATGCGTTTGGATAAATGGCTGAAGGTATCGCGCATCATCAAGCGCCGCACGGTGGCGAACGAGGCGGCGGACGCAGGCCGCATCTCGATCAACGGCAAGGTTGCCAAACCCTCGACCGAGGTAAAGCCCGGCGATACGCTCGATATCCTGCTCGGCGGCAAGCACTTTCTGTGCCGTGTCGAAAAAACGCCGGAGGTCGTGCGCAAGGAGGATGCCGATTCGCTCTATACGGTGATCCAGGGATGATCGCCGGGATCCTGCTCTGCGCGGGCAGCGCAACGCGCATGGGCTTCGATAAGCTGACGACGCCGCTCGGCGGCTGCACCGCGGTCGAACGTTCAATGGCACTGTTGACGCTCGGCGGCTGTGAGACGCTTGTGCTCGTCACAAGCGAGCAGAACGAAGCCTATATCCGCTCGCTGCCGTGTGCCGTGCCGACTGTCGTGGTGCGCGGCGGCGCGACCCGCACCGAATCGGTGCGAAACGGGCTTTTTGCGGCAAAGGGCGCGGAAATTGCAGTCATTCATGATGCGGCGCGCTGCTTCACGCCCGCAGGCTGCGTGGCGGCATGCATCGAAAGCGCAAGGCAGTACGGCAGCGGCGTGCTGGCCATGCCGGTGGCCGATACGGTCGTGCGCACCGACGGCGCGGCCTACGAAACGCTCGACCGGACGAACCTTTGGCGCACGCAGACCCCGCAGGCGTTTTCGTATGCCGAGATTCTCGACGCCTATACCCGCGCAGACGGCGGCGCGACCGACGATGCCGCGCTGTACGCCCGCTTTATCGGCACGCCTCGCATGGTGCCCGGCAGCGAAAGGGCGAGAAAACTGACGACCGCCGCAGACTGGCAATGGGCAAAGGAACAATTGATGAGTTATACCAAAATTGGGACAGGCTTTGATACACACCGCCTTGTCGAAAACCGCCGTCTGATCCTCGGTGGGGTGGAGATCCCCTACGAAAAAGGACTGCTCGGCCATTCCGACGCCGATGTGCTGCTGCATGCCATCATCGACGCGATCATGGGCGCCGCCGCGCTCGGCGATATCGGTGCGGCGTTCCCGGATAACGACGCGGCTTATAAGAATATTGACAGCCGCGTACTGCTGCGCCGTACTTTTGATATGGTACAAAAACAGGACATGCAGATCGTACAGCTGGACGCGACGATTCTCTGTCAGCGTCCGAAGCTGCGGCTCTACATCGACCAAATGCGCCGCAACATCGCCGCCGATCTCGGTCTTGCGCTCGAAAACGTCTCGGTCAAGGCGACGACGACCGAGGGTATGAACGCCGAGGGGCAGGGCTTATGTATCTCCGCACAGGCGGTCGCGCAGGTGCGCTGCGCAAAGTGAACCACAGCTCTGTTTTTATGATAAAAAATTATTGACATTAAAAATCATTTCGGATAGAATGAAGGTCCGAAAGCCCTCACAGGGCAAAGAAATACAGGAAAGCACATACATGGAAACCAAGGAAGTCTTTAAGCAGGCCTACCGCCGCAACGATGAGGATCTTCGCATCTACGGCGCGAAGGAGCATAATCTGAAAAATATCGACCTGACCATCCCGCGCAACTCGCTTGTCGTGATGACCGGCGTTTCGGGGTCGGGCAAGTCGTCGCTTGCGTTCGACACGATCTATGCCGAGGGACAGCGTCGCTATGTAGAAAGCCTGTCCTCGTATGCGCGTATGTTCATCGGGCAGATGGACAAGCCGGACGTGGAGCGCATCGACGGCCTTTCGCCCGCGATCTCGATCGACCAGAAGAGCACCGGGCACAACCCGCGCTCGACGGTCGGCACGGTCACGGAAATTTACGACTATCTGCGCCTTTTATATGCGCGGTGCGGCATTCCGCATTGCCCGAAGTGCGGCAGAGTCATTGAAAAGCAGAGCGTGGATATGGTCGTGGATCGCGTGATGGCGATGGAGCCGGGGACGAAGGTGCAGATCATTGCGCCTTGCGTCCGCAAGCGCAAGGGCGAGTTCACCAAGCTGTTTGAGCAGCTTCGGCGCGAGGGCTATGTGCGCGTGCGCGTGGACGGCGAGGTGTACCCAATCGAGGAAGCGCCGACGCTCGACAAAAAGTTTAAGCACACGATCGAGGCCGTCATTGACCGCCTTGTGATCAAGGAGGGCGTCGAGGGGCGGCTGAGCGAATCGCTCGAGCACGCGTTCACGCTCGGACAGAACCTCGCTATCGTCGCGGTGATCGACGGCGACGAGCAGCTGTATTCGCAGAACTTTGCCTGCCCGGACTGCGGCATCGGCATCGAAGAGCTTGCGCCGCGCGCGTTTTCGTTCAATGCGCCGTTCGGCGCCTGTCCGACCTGCGCAGGCTTGGGCGAGCTGATGAAGATCGACCCGATGCTTGTTGTGACGGATCCGGAAAAGTCGCTGAACGAGGGTGCGATCCACGCGTCCGGCTGGAACAGCGACAGCCAGAACAGTATTTCCGAGATGTATTATAAGGCACTGGCAAAGCATCTCAATTTCTCGCTCGATACGCCGTATCAGGACCTGCCCAAATCCGTGCAGGACGTGCTGCTCTACGGCACGAAGGAGAAGATGGAGGTCAGCTATTCGAGCACGTATTCCTCCGGCAAGTTCATGGCGGCGTTCGAGGGCATCATCCCGAACATGGAGCGCCGCTACCGCGAATCGACGAGCGATTGGGTCAAGGCGGAGATCGAATCGCGCATGGCGCACGTGCTGTGCCCGGACTGCAAGGGCAAGCGGTTAAAGCCCGAAACGCTCGCGGTCACGATCGGCGGGCTGAACATCGCCGAGCTGTGCGACCTCAATGTGCGTTCGTCGCGCGCGTTTTTGCAGAATCTGGAGCTGAACCCGACGCAACGCAAGATCGCGGAGGCGATCCTAAAGGAACTGGATGCGCGTTTGGGCTTTCTTGTCAACGTCGGTCTTGGGTATCTCACGCTGTCGCGCGGGGCGGTCACGCTGTCCGGCGGCGAGAGCCAGCGCATCCGGCTCGCTACGCAGATCGGCTCCGGGCTTGTCGGCGTGCTGTATATTTTGGATGAGCCGAGCATCGGCCTGCATCAGCGCGACAATGCGAAGCTGCTCGATACGTTAAAGCGGCTGCGCGATCTCGGCAATACGCTGATCGTCGTCGAGCACGACGAGGAAACGATGATGAGCGCGGACTATATCGTGGATATCGGCCCGCGCGCGGGCGTTCACGGCGGGCAGGTTATGGCGACCGGCACCCCGCGCGAGATCATGGAGAACAAGAACAGCCTGACCGGCGATTACCTGTCCGGCCGGCGCAAGATCGAGGTTCCGAAAACGCGGCGCGAGGGCAACGGCAAATTCCTCACCGTGCGCGGCGCAGCGGCGAACAACCTCAAAAAGATCGACGTGGCGGTGCCGCTCGGCAAGTTCGTCTGCGTCACCGGCGTATCCGGTTCGGGCAAATCCTCGCTCGTCAACGAGATCATCAAAAAGCGCCTGCTCCGCGATCTGAACCGTGCGCGTGTCCGCCCCAAAGAGCACGCGGACATGGAGGGCATCGAGAATTTAGATAAGGTTATCGACATCGACCAAAGCCCCATCGGCAAGACGCCGCGTTCGAATCCCGCGACGTATACGGGTCTGTTCGATCTGATCCGACAGCTGTTTGCCACGACGCCGGACGCGAAAATGCGCGGCTACAACGCGGGCCGGTTCAGCTTCAACGTCAAGGGCGGCCGGTGCGAGGCCTGCAAGGGCGACGGCATCGTGAAGATCGAAATGCACTTTTTGCCGGACGTGTACGTGCCGTGCGAGGTCTGCCACGGCAAACGCTATAACCGGGAAACGCTCGAGGTGCGCTATAAGGGCAAGAACATCTACGACGTGCTCGATATGACGG
>JAEEGL012283810.1_pt1 | contig 23621 bp, 27 predicted proteins | sample 9134231 | NCBI WGS metagenome assembly JAEEGL01 (sample SAMN16246548, study PRJNA631951) | gut metagenome | biome: gut microbiome; feature: rumen; material: fiber-attached | host: Bos | place: Iran: Karaj | collected 2018-10 | reverse complement strand
GTATTTCCAACATGTGTTAGATTTGCATCACTCATGTTAGAAACGACTACAACTATAACTAATATAACTATTGTAATGATTATTCCTATTACACCATTCTTTTTACTTTTATACATTTAGATTCTCCTTATTTTCTTTTTCTGTTTATTAATGCTGTTCTTAATTTTTCCATATCTTCTATAATTGCTCCTGTTCCATCTGCGACACAGTTAAGTGGTCTATCCGCAATATAAACAGGTATTTCTGTCCTTTTAGAAATAAGTGTGTCTATTCCTTTAATAAGAGCTCCTCCTCCTGCAAGAGTTATACCTCTTCCAACTATATCTGATGCAAGTTCAGGTGGTGTTTTTTCTAATGTAGCTCTTACAAGTTCAATTATTTTTTCTATTTCTGGCTCCATTGCTGCTTGTACATCTGCTGATGTAATTGTTCTATTTTCTGGTAGTCCCGAGGTTAAATCTCTTCCCCTAACTTCCATTGTTTTTTTATCTATTGGTGGCATTGCACAACCCAATTCTTTTTTTATTTCTTCAGCTGCGTTTTGTCCAATTGCAAGATTTAAATAGTTTTTTGCATAATTAACAATGGCCTCATCTAATTCGTCACCAGCTGTTTTTATAGAATTACTAATTACTATTCCTCCTAGTGAAATAACAGCAATTTCTGTTGTTCCACCTCCAATATCTATAATCATATTTCCAGTTGGTTCAACGACATCAAGACCAGCACCAATAGCTGCTGCCATTGGCTCCTCAATTAAATATACTTCTCTTGCACCAGTTTGAGACACAGCTTCTTCAACCGCTCTTTCTTCTACTTCTGTAATCCCTGATGGTACTCCGACAACAACTCTTGGTTTTGTCACATTATATCTCTTACAAACTTTTGATATTAAGTTTTTGATCATTAATTGTGTTGCTGTAAAATCAGCAATAACACCATCTTTTATTGGTCTAACTGCAATTATTTGTTCAGGTGTTCTTCCCAACATCTCTTTTGCTTCACATCCAGTTGCCAAAATTTGCTCTGTTTTTCTATCCATTGCAACAACAGATGGCTCATTTAATACAATACCTTTGCCTTTTAAAGTAATTAAAATATTAGAAGTACCTAAATCTATTCCAATATCTTTTGATGCAAATGAAAACAAACTCATATCTTTTCCCTCACTTTACTTTATATATGGTAATACGCTCTCATATTGATCTTTCCCTATCACAATATGATCAATTAACTGTACTCCTAACAGATTTGCAGCCTCCACCATTCTTTTAGTAGTATCTATGTCTTGTTTACTTGGTGTCGGGTCTCCGCTAGGATGATTATGTACTAGTATTATCTTCGGTGCATTCATTTTTACCGGTTCGGACAAAACATCTATTGGTTCCATAATTGCAGAATTTGTTCCACCATATGAGATATCTATCATTTTTGTTAAGATGTTTTTGGTATTTAGTATTAATTCCTTTATTTTCTCACGTTTTTCATATTTCAATTCATCCATTAATAAATTTGCAACATCTTTTGGTGTTTTTATAACTATCTTTTCTTCGGCAATTGGTTTAGAAATCCTTCTTGAAAGCTCGCATACAGCTTTAAGTTGAATAGCCTTTACTTTACCAATTCCTTTTATGCTTGTAAATTCTTCAATAGACATATCTTGCATAAACTGCATATTACTAGCTTTTATTTGGTTTTTGCTTAAAATTTCTTTAGCTAATTCTATTGCAGTTTTTTCTTTTGTTCCAGTTTTAATAATAATTGCCAATAATTCAGAATTAGAAAGCTTCTCTGCCCCATACATCATTATTTTTTCATATGGTCTTTCTGAACTTGGCATCTTTTTAATTGGCATAAAGTTTCCTTTCTGCCCTATTTATCGTATATATTTATATTAATCTTTTAATTATTAGCTTTTTACTACAAATCTATATATAACTAAAGCTATAATTAGACCTACAATGCTTGATACATTCATGTAGAACATGATTCCAAATGTAAGTTTTAAAAAGCTTAAATCAAGTACAAATGGTGAAGAAATACCAAATTCCTTTCCATAATTTAGCCAAGATAGCGCACTTACATTAGATGCTAGATTTCCAAGAAGTCCTCCAATAACTAATCCTGATAATATAAATAAGATACATATCCAAGTGTTTTTATTTCTCATTTGTTTCCTCCATTTTCTTACGGAAATTAAACATTTCTGTACTTACGTATTATATATTGAAAATACATTTTTTTCAAGACTCTCCGGCAAATATTTTAATATTTATTTAACCTTTTTATATGTTTTTTATTTTAAAGAACCATTACAAAAAATTAGCATATTATAGTATAACTAATTTCCATTTATTTCTTATATATATTCAATCTGTTCTGTAGTATAATGAAGTTAAGGCAGGAGGAATTATGAAGTTTGAAAAAATAAGTAAAGACAAAATAAAAGTAACCATTAGTATTGATGACTTAGATAAGAATGATATTGATTTTAATTCATTTATGGCTAATTCTGAAGAAACGCAATCATTGTTTCTTGATGTTTTAGATACTGCCGAAAGGGACTATGGTTTTATAACTCAAAATTATGATTTAAAGATTGAGACTATTGCTTTATCTGATCGGAATTTTTATATTAACAATTACAAGAATCAAGAATAATGAAAGCACATCAAAAACATACTCAACATCATCAAATAAGGTTCCTAAAGCAAGTAGAAAAAAACATATATTATCTGCTTCTGCTATTTATAGATTCAATTGTTTTGACGACTTTTTAAATTATGTTTATGTAATTAGAGATCTTTTAGATAGTAGCAAAAGTGGCCCAAAGAAGATAGCTAAAAATACATCATTTTATTTTTATAAAGGCAATTATTACTTGATTTTTATAGATATTAATTCAGATTGTTCTAATTTTAAAAAGATATTTTCAACTATAACAGAATTTGCCACATTTGTTAGTTGTTCAGACTTGTTTGGATCAAAGATATATGAATCTGGTAAGCCTATATTTTCAAATAACGCATTAATTAATTGTATTTCTTTATATAAAAAATAAAACACTCTATGTTCGATTATTCAAACATAGAGTATTGTTTTTATATTATTTAAATATTATTTTACTTATTAATATACATAGTTTTGTGGGTTTTGAGCAACACCATTTACTCTAACCTCAAAATGTAAGTGAGGTCCTGTTGATCTACCTGTAGAACCAACTCTTGCTATTAATTGTCCTTGAGAAACATATTCACCTTCAGAAACACATAATACACTGCAGTGTCCATATAATGTTTGAACCCCATTACCATGAGATATAATTATATGATTTCCATATCCTCCGCCGTAACCTTCTGATGCTAATGTAACTGTTCCGCTTGCGGCTGCATAGATTGGTGTTCCAGTTGGTGCTGCAATATCTATACCTTTATGATTGTTTCTACTTCTCCAACCAAATCTTGATGATATTGTTCCATTTGTTGGTCTAATTAATGTTATTCCGATATCAATAACGTTGTCAGAATCATTCATTCCTGTTGCACTAATTGTTCTACTTTGTACAACTTTAGCAACAACAACTTTCTTTTCGTATAATTCTTCAACACAAGTATCTATATCCGTATACTCTTCATCTTCTAGTCCATATTTTTCAACAACTGTAAGTTTGTCTGCATTTGCACTATTTTTATCTTTTAATTGATTAATAGCTTCTTCTGCATCACTGAAATTTTGGAAATAGTATTTTTCTGTACCATCATTTAACAATGCATAATATCTGTAATATGCTGTTCCTTGGCCAATTACTTTTTCATATATTTCATCATCATTTGTCTCAATATCTTTCTTTAATAGACAAAGATTATATTCTGGCATATGTTCTAGCTCAACAAAGGCTACAGTTCCGTTCTCTGATTGTAAATACAAATTAATTCTTGCTTGTAATTCGCTTTTGTCTTTTGTATAGCCAATTACTTCACCATCAAGAGATACTTCATATGTTGGTTTAAATATGTAAAATACTAAACCTGTTATTATCAAACCAGCAATTAACATGATTGCTAGTACTTTTATTACTTTTCTAATATGTAAAGAAAAACTTTTTAAAATATTAATAATAAACAACTCCCATCTTTAATATTTCAATTTTATTACATTATTGTTATTTTACATTAAATGGAAAAATTAAGCAAGTGTTTTGGTCTTTATTTTTAAAAATATACTTTTTGTTATTTTGGGTTATTAATTATTATCTTTGTTTATCTCCCACATACTCCTTTTTTCTCTTTTTTTCGACGTTATTTTAGCTTATACGTAAGAGTCCTCTGTTTTTACGCATTTCAGGGTTTCAAAGATTTTAATGTCTAACAATTTCAATGATTTTATTGATCTTTTTTAATGTTTTTTTATTAATTTTATATATTATTTACTTTTATTTTATTAATTTATTTATCAATATAATTAATTTTATTAATTATAAAAAAACAAGGAGTTTGGCTCCTTGTTTTAAAATTGCATTTTATTCATCTTTTTTTGTTTCGGTTTCTGTAGTTATAGCTTTCTCATCTGGTGTTTTCTGCATTTCTTTGCTATGTTTGCTCTTCTTTTTTTCCTCTTTTAACTTCTTCATAGCAAGTTTTTCCTCTGGACTCTTTTTAATTCTATATTTTTTTCTATATTTTAATAAGCATTTTTTCTTAATAAAGTCTCTAAAATCGTTTAATTTTCCGATGCTAAAGTTATTTTTGTTAAGAATATAAGAATATTGTTGGCTAAGATATAAATAGAAGTTTTCCTCTGTTTCATATACTCTTTCAATTTCGAAGTAATTTGTTATAGTATATTGATTTAAATATGCATCAGTAATTTTCATTTGTTTTTCATAAAAATCAAATATATATTTCTTATCTTTTATCTTAGCATTATTTGCTTTTGCCCTATCTGCTCTATAATATCTGTAATAGAAATAAAGAATTCCAAAAAGTATAGTTGACCCTAAAAGCCATCTCCAATTTCCAATTACTATATTTACTATTAATAAAATTATTAATAGTACTAATAAGAATAGTAAGTATAACATATAAGGCTTACTTCTTTTTTCGTGAAAAGCTTGGAATTTATTCATTTCTCTTTTGTCATATTCCGTAACATTCTCATATAATACTTTCATATTTTCCTCTTTTCCAATTATTGTAATTGTTTTCCGCAATTACTACAGAATTTTGCATCTGGTGCTGTTGGTTTTCCGCAATTTGGGCAAAACTTTTTATCACTTGCATCGCCATTAGCTTCTGCATTTGTTTCACCATTTGCTGCTTCTGGAGCAGCTCCTTCTTCTCCATTTGAGAATGGATCACTTGTAATTGTGTTGTTTCCACCTTGATCTTGCCAAGGACCACTTACAGCTCCTCCAGTCATTCCATTCATGCTCATGTTTGCCATTCCAACACCCATAAATCCATTAACTGCACCATTTTCATTTTTTGCAGCTTCTTCAATAGCTCTTCCATAAGAGCCAACCATAGTACCTTGTTGCATATATGCATTTGATCCAGTTTCATAGTTGTCGATTTTTTTCTGTGATTCTTCATCAATTGTTGGTGATTCAATAGCGAATCCAACTATTTGAAGACCTCTTCTTCTAATTGGTTCATCAAATGTCTTTTCTTTCATTATTTCTTTGATTTCGTCTGTTTGACTTGGTAATTCATATACCGGAACTTTATATTTTGATGTTCCTAATTCATTTAACACGTTCTTAAATGCATCAGCAACTTCAACTCTAATTTGTTCTGTTACATCTTTTTTGTAGAATATATTAGCTGTTCCAGCTTTTTCTTGCATAAATATTGCTGGATCAACAATTTTAAATGTATATACTCCATAGCAACGAACTTTAACTGTTAATGGCATTAATGTATTTGTCATTCTATTTGGAATTGGATGAGACCAATCTTGATATGGAATTGGTACAGATGTACCAAATTTATTATCTGTAATTTCCTTTAAATTGAAGAAGAACACATATTGTTCTTTTGCTGTTGCTCCATTATATGTAAATCTTTGCCACATTTCTTTAAAAGAATCTTTAAATTGTCCTGCAAAGAATGATGGCGTTGAAGATGTATCAAATGTATAAATTCCATCTTCTGCTGTTGCATCTATTATTCTACCATTATCATAAATAACAGCACATTGTCCTGGTGCAACTATAATTGTACTTCCGTTAGAAATAACTCCATTCTTAGTTGTTTTTTTCATCATTAATACTTCATTGCCCATGTCTTCGCAACGAATTGCTTCTTTCCATGTGTCTTGCAATGTTCCTCCTACTGCTTGTACTGCAGCTTTAATTAGTCCCATATTTTTATCCTCCCATTTTTATAAATTTATTAAAAATATTAGTTTTTTATTAACTTGAGTTAATTATATATTAATGGATTTTTACTGTCAATTATTGTCATAATTTTTGTTTTTTGTCTTAAAAATCAATTATTTTATTAAATGTATCTATTGCAAAATTGTCTGTCATTCCTGAAATATAGTAGATTATGCTACGTTTCATTTCAAATTTATTGTCTCTATTAAATAACATTTTATTTTTATATTTATCTTTACGTGGTCCATCCCAATAAGCTTTAAGCCACTCTTCAAAAGTTGAATATACTTCTTGATACATTTTTCTTTTTTCTTCATTTTCCATACACATATTTAACACATTATATATTGTATTTATAATTAATTTAAAGTATTCTGTTCCCATTCTATTTTTTTCATTTAAATAGATGTTTTTGTAGTTAAATTGCTTAATTTTATTAATTAATTCAAACTTTTCTTGAGAAAAAGCAAGTCCCTTTTCAATAGTTGAATTTTGACATAAGTCAGTTATCAAATCATTAATAATAACTGTATTATTTATTATTCGGCCATCCTTTGTTCTCATTAGACTGCTATATTCTTCCATTTTTTCTGTAATTATGCCAATTTTAATAGCATCTTGTATATCTCTTCCTAAATATGCTATTTTATCTGAAATCTTCACAACACAACCTTCCCATGTAAATGGGCTAAATTGATTTGGATGCTGATATTCTGCTAAATCTATGCATTCTTCTCTTGGTTTTATACTATTTTCATCAATTTCTCCACAGTGTGAGATTATTCCATCTCTAACAGCATATGTTAAATTTAGATTTGCTAAATTATTTTTGTTGTCTTCTAAAAGTTCTATATTATCTACCATTTCAAGGCCATTTCTCTCATGCCAGAATTTTATTCCTAACTCTCTTTCAGAGATTTCAGAAAGAATTTTTTCTCCTTGATGGCCAAATGGACTATGTCCAAGATCATGTGCAGTTGCAATTGCCTTTGTTAATTCAGTGTTTAGTCCTAAATACTTTGCAATTGTATTACTTATTGAATCAACAAGAGTAACATGTTCTATTCTTGTACAAATATGATCATCTTTTGGCGAAAAGAATACTTGTGTTTTATGCTTCATTCTTCTATAAGCAAGACTATAAATAATTCTTGTATAATCTCTTTCAAATTCAGAACGAATGTCATTTCCTCTTGAATATAGCTCTTCTTCTCTTTTTATTGCTTGTTCCCATTTTTCACTATTTTCTGTTGTTGCTACACATTTAAATCCATCTTTCATTTTATTCCTCTTTTCTATAAAACATCTAATTTTTTAAGCTCTTCATTATCCTTTTTTGGCTCTTTCAAATCAATTATACTAGCCTCAGGAAGTAATTTCTTTATCTTTTCCGTAGCTTTTGGAGATGTTCCGCTTCCACTATAGAAAACAAAACATACCTTTTTTTCTTGTAAATTTAGTTGTTCTAAAACAGAATTTATTGGAGTTGATAGTCTTCCATTCCAAATTGGTGATCCGATTATTATTTCATCATAATCATCTATATTGTTGTTAAAGTCTAATAACTCGTCTTTATATTCTCTTAATGCTCTAAAACCACCAACAATTATTTTTAAAAAGAAACTTTTGGGTAAATTCTTTTTTATTTCTACCTTTCTTGTTTCAATTTCTTTAGATGATAAGTATTCAGAAACTTTTTCTCCATTTCCTGTTAAGCTATAATAAACAAATATCTTTTTCATGTTTTTTCCTCTTTAATTATTCTCTTTTTGCTGATTATATCATAGTTTACAAATAAAAAGAATATCTCTGATATACAAATTAAAAAAATTAAATGACTTTTATATTTTTTTATGTTATATTTTATATGTATAGATTTTTAATCAAAAGAAAGGGTTTAATATGAGAGAAAGACGATTAATTATATTTATTATTGGTGCAATAATAATTACAATTGTATATATAATTACTTATAGAAATTTAATGCAAAGATACTCTTTTGATAAAAATAAAAGTGGACGTAATTTGGGTAAAGAAGAAATTAAAAATAGCATTATAATAGACGAAGAAGAAATTGCACAAAGTGGAATTCATAAAGTAGTTTATAAAAAATTATTTGATAATATCTACTTTGTAGAAAGCGAATTTAACAATTATATTGAGAGATATACTAAGGAAGAAAAAAAGGCTATTTTAGAAGATCTTACTTTAATATCTGAATATTTTGAAGAAGAAACTCCACGGTTATTCTTTTTACATGAATCAATTTTACTTTTTTCAACCAGATTCATTTAGCGCAAGATTTTTTCAAGTTGTTAATGGTGTAGTTGTCGAAGGAAACGGTACAGAACTTTTCCCTATGCCAGTATTTCATCATAAAATAGATGACTTGCATAAACAAGACTTTGAAGATACACATAGACCAAATTTTATTTCAGACGTTAATGATTATAAAGTAAACATTAGCTCTGAACAGGCAATTCAAATTTTATTAAATTATTTAAAAGATAATAATATAAAAAATCATGGTGGCGAATTTAATATGCAACTTGATAAAAGTATAGATACTTTAAATTATAACTTTAAAATGAATAATTTGCCTTCATCTTTTCTTGTAAATGCAGCAACTGGAGAAGTTACAACACCAACGCTAGAAGATTTAACTACGTCTGATATGTAAAACATATTCAATTATTCACATTTTGTATAACTTTTGTGGATAATTAGTGTGAATTAATAGATTTTATAAGTTATAAACTATAAATGATCGGAGGTTTAAGTTTATGAGCAAAAGAACTGAAGAAAAAATAAAACAATTGCTTTTATATATTCTTATCTTTGCTACCACATTAATATTTGTTATTCCTTTGTCAGGAGTACTTCTTTCATTAATACGTCATAGAGAATTTATATTTTCAACATATAGCCATATATATCAGCCAATTGAACTTGGAATAGTATTGGCGGTTATTGCTTGGACATATCAATATAAACATGAAAAAAAGAAATACAAAGTCGGAATGTATGGTGGAAAGTTTATGCCATTTCACAAAGGACATTTATATTGCGTTGAAACAGCAGCTGGTATGTGTGAAAAATTATATGTAATTCTATTTCATGGTGGAGATCAAGAACTAAAAATATTAAAAGAAAGACCAAACGAAAAGTTTCTAACATTTGAAGATAGATTTGAACATGTTAAAGCAGGTTGTAAACATTTAAAAAATGTTGTAGTAATAGATATAGATACAACAGAGTGTAAATTTCCAGACGGAAGAGAAAATTGGGATATGGAAACATCATTAGTGCTAAATGCATGTGGACATTTAGATGCCGTATTTGGCAGCGAGAAAGAATATTCTGATTATTTTAGCAGAGCATATCCAGATGCTAAATATGTTATTATAGATGTAGATAGAAAAAAAGTGCCAATAAGTGCAACAATGATAAGAGCTATGAATGAGGAGGAAAGAAAAAAATGGATAATTTAAAAAAATCTTTTAAAAGTTTAAAATGGTATGAATGGGTAATGATTGTAATTATGATAGTAATAGCTGGATGGAGTATGATAAAAGCATTTATCGATCCTTCTAGTAGTTCATTACCACCATGGCTTACAGTAGTTAACTTTATTAGTGCAATATGCGGAATAATTTGTATATTCTTCTGTGCAAAAGCAAGTATTTCAAACTATGCATTTGGTTTAGTAAATACAATCGTATATGTTATTTATCTAGCATATAGACACATATATGGAACACTTTGCTTAGAAGTATTCATATATTTACCTGTAAACATATTTGGATGGATGGTATGGGCAAAGCACAGAGATGAAGTAGAAACAGAAAAAACTAAGGCAAAAAAATTAAATTTATCTCAAAACATTTTATCAATAGTTGGAATAGGTTTAATAGTATTAGGATGCTACTTCTTCTTAAATAAAGTAGATGGAACAACACCTTTATTAGATGCATTTACAGTTGGACTTGGTATTATAGCAACAGTTTTACAATTATTCAGATATAGAGAGCAATATATATGGTGGTTAGTACAAGATGTTGTTGCAGTTGCTATGTACATAGTTGCATTTGATCCTGTTTATTTAACTAAAAAGAGTATTTACTTAATAATGGCAATTATTGGATTAAGAAACTGGATTAAACTACAAAAAGAAAGAAATGCTGAGAATAAATAGTTGAATAAATAATAATAAAAAAAGAAAAAAAAACAAAATAAAATAAGAGTAAAAAATCAAAAAAAGAAACCCCCAGAAAACTAATCATTTTCGGGGGTAATTTTTTATTCTGGAATATCAATATCCTCTACGTCTATAGTAATGCCTTTTTCAGCAATTTTATCAATTTTTTCTTGTTTTTTAGCCTGCCACTCTGGTGAATTAACTGTATCAATATCAATAGAAGCGGCTCCAACATTATTTTCGTTTCCAAATAGTGCTACTCCTAATACAGCTTCTGGATTTCCTTTTAAGAATTCTGGATCGCTTAGTTCTTTCTTTGTATATGTATGTGTTGCAAAATCCATGTCTTCTAGGAATTTGATTTCTTTTCCCATTAGAATTGGAGAAATCATGTAAATCTTCTCAACATATTTAAGCTTTTCAAAACCACTACTTTTTAATGTTCTTATTCTATCAATTGCATCAAGTAAATATAAATTTACTAAATATACTGTTCCTCTTATACCGTTTTTTGCTAGTAAGGGACGTAAGTCATGTGGCATGTGCAAATGAACACTGTTGCCTGTTATACCATATGTGAACATTTTATTAATTGGTGTATGTTTTTCACGAATATGATCTCTTTTTGTAAATTTCAATCTTTCGATTTTTGAATTTAAGAATGCTCTTATAGCCTCTTTACTATCACCAATTTGTTTTAGTTTTTTTGTAATAAAATCATCTGTAAGTGCTTTTAATCCATTTAGCAGTTCGTCAACTTCTGAAGTATTTTCTTCTGTTCTCATTGATTCTAAAATACTTATAATGCCTTCTCTGTTCATAGAATAAACCTCCTAACTAATAATTTCATTTAACCAATTCTTGTAAAATTCTAATTGTTCTTCGGTATGAAAATAGTGTTCACCATTTTCAAATTCTATTATACCACATTTAAACCTATTTGAAAAGTCTTCAATCAAGCTATATGACTGTAGTTTGTCATTTTTGCCATATAAAATGCTTGTATTTTTATCCCAAGAGGTAATTGGATGGCATTTAACATATTCATAATAATCCCAATAAAGAACCTGTCCAAAGTCTGTTTTAATCTCTTGTTTAGCCTTTAACTCTTCTTCAGTAACATTACTCCAAGACATTAAATTATCTATAATAATTTTCATATTTACAACTGGAGATAAGAATAAACACTGATTTATGTCTACCTCTTTATATGCTAACATGCTAAAAAAAGCTCCCATGCTGCAAGCCCATAAATTAATTTCATCATATTTATCTTTTACAGAATTCATCACTGTTTTAAGGTCTTTTACGCAATTTTGTACTTTACATAAATAGTCTTTTTTATCTTTTCTTTCACCATGTTCTGGTAAATCAAAACTAATTAATTGATATCCTTTTTTAGCCACAACATCTGCAAGTATTTTTATAACTTCATCCTCTTTATTAGATATATTACCATGTACTGCAATAAAAGCTTTTTTGCTGTTTTCTCCCCAAATAATAGCTGGAATTTCATTAATACTTAATCTTTCAATTTTCATTGTTTTTGCCTCAATTAATAAAACTCAAATTATTTATTTTTTAAATAATTCTGTATAATTATAATCTTTTCTTTATCCTTTTCTCTTTTGTTTTTAATCATCCAATCTAATTGTTGTTCTAAAGATTCAACTGGATAACCATCAACTATTTTAATAATAGATTTATCAAAATCTTTAACAGAAATCTCTACATCTTCTCCTAATTCATATAAAAACGGATATTTAGATGATTCTTTAAAGTTAAATCTACTTTTTAACTCTTCAAAATACTCTAATGACATTCTTAAATCAATATCATTAGTTGTTTCTTTTAAACCATATAAAAGCATTACTCCGCCTGAAATAATGCAATATCTATTTTTATCTAAATTAAGTTCATCAAGTTTTCTTAAAAATTCTTCTTTTTTCATAAAATAATCCACTTTAATTTATATTTTTAAATTACACCATAATAAAATTAATAATTAATCCTGCTGCAGTACATATAATTAATGCTAAGGCTTCTCCGATAAAGAAACCTTTAATATGAAACCAATAATTATGATATTCATCTACCATATCTTCAGTGCCTTTAAATACAAAATGTTTATCATGGCAAAACCAAATTATGTCTAAAACAATTGCATCATATAAATTAACAACAGTCCAAAGTAAGAAACCATAGCCAAAGCTTTCTACAAAAGTTGTATAACCATTAACATATCTTAATATTAAACACAGAATAATTAAAAATAAAATAGATGCAACAACCTTAGCAGCAACTTTATTTTTCTTAGTTGGAATCTTATCTTTATATTCGTCTAAAGACTTAACTCTTTCTTGTATTTTAGGTGGATAATTATATAATGTTTTAATAGGCTCTCTTGACATAATGTAAACCATTAATGTAAAAATTGCACATAAAATAACACTTTCAATTACTAAAATCATATTAACACCTCTTATCGCAGTAATTATATCACTAAAAAAGTTTAAAATAAATACAAGCCCCATAAACCTTGCATGATATATTTCATTGTGATATATTTTCTTAAGAAGCAAAAAAAGGAGAAAAATACATGAAAGAAAATAAGGTAATTATCAAAACAACAGTTATAAATTTTGCAGTAGCTGTTATAAAGCTAATAACTGGACTTGCTTTTTCATTTTCAACATTAATAGCAGATTCAGTTCAATCATTTATTGATTTTATAACAGATATAACAAGTATAATAGCAAATAAAATTGGAAAAAGAAGAGCAAATAAAACCTACCCATTTGGTTATGGACAGGTATTCTATTTAGCCAATCTACTGACTGGAGTACTATTATTCTTAATTGGACTATTTATTTTGTACGAAGTATTCTTCTTTGAAGCAAAATTTGTTCCAACATTAACAATTGTTCCATATTTAATACTAGTTTTAGTTCTAAAATATATAGTTGTTTATTGGCTAAAAAAATATGGAAAAACATATAAAAGCGAAATAATGCTAGAGTCAGCCAAAGAATCATATGCAGATTTTATTTCAACATGTGTTGTATTAACAGTTTTAATGCTATCATTCTTAGAAAAATACATACCAGATTTTATAAATATAGATAAAATCGGCAGCTTGGGTATGGCAGTATATGTATTCTTCACATCAGTTAAAATGATTATTTCTAATATCAAAGGCATTTTAACAAATGATGAAGAAAACACAGAAATAAAAGAAAAGATAGAAGAACAACTAAAAGTATTTACAAAAATTGAAGTTGAAAACGTTAAAGTAATAAAAATGTCAGCTTATTATGCCCTATTTTTACAAGTTAAAGTTAAAGAAAACATATCAATCAGAAGATATATAAATCTAGAAAACAAGATTAAAACTCAACTTAAGAAGCAAAACAAGCTAATCAGATATATTGATATTGAGCCAGTGTAAAATAAGTTATACTATATGATTTAGCAAATTTAAATGTATTAATATTTAAAAAGCGAAAGAGTCCTACTCTTTCGCTTTTTATTTTTAAAACCTTTTATAAATCAATTTCAAAAACAGCATCTGGTTTTGAATTAAACATATTATCAAAGTATTGTAATTTAATTTTTGAACTATCATTATATACACATAATGCCATCTGTGCTTTACACGTTATTCCTGATGTTATTCTTTGAGGATATTTATAATCTATTGGGTAACTTTCTCCTATTTCCCCCTCTTCATCAATAATTTTAAAGCTCATATCACTTATATAAATATCATCATTACTTGAAATGCAATTATATGTATAATCTATCAAAAACACTTGTGCAGGATCTTTTTCTGAAAATTGATTTCGATCATCTACTTCTTTTATATTAGTTATAGTTAATGTATATTCATCACCTGAATTGTTTTTTACTGTTATTGTATCTCCCAATTTATATGATGTAACTTGTTCTACTGTTTGTGTTGGTTGAGCTGATTTATTGACATCACCGCTAGATACTGTTGTTGTTTGTTCCCCAGAAAATAAAATAACAAAACCTAAAGCAGCTAATACTATTCCTATTATGCTTAATGGCTTACTTTGTTTTCTACATAAAGCGACAATTCCTAAAACAATTCCTAAAATTGCTAATATAAGTGACAAATCTTTAAAAATACTCACTGATATTAATAATGCTATTATTCCAAGTATTAAACTCGCAATTGCAAGTCCACTTTTCTTTGTTTCTTTTTCTTCCATTTTTCCTCCTTAAAAAATATATATTTTTAGTATGCTAAATCTTGTTCAAAATTTATAGAATTCGACACGCTTCGACATACTATTTATTTAATTTCTTATATAATATTATACAATAATATTTATATCAGTATTACATTTGTGATTCGTTTGTATTTCAATAAAACTACATACGCAACACATTTTATTATATATAATCGTGTAAGGAGGTAAAATAAAATGTCGAATTTTAAAATACCAATTATTCCATCAACGACTCAACGTTCAATTAGATTTCCCAATGATTTAATTGATGAAATAGAAAATGCAATAAAGGGAAAAGAAACCACCTTTACTGCTTTTGTAGTAGCAGCAAGTCGTCATGCTATAGATGAACTTAAGGATACAGAAAAGAAATGTAGTTAATTAGTATTTCTAATATTAGAGGTGTTTTAATAAATGATAAAGAAAATACAAAAATATAAAGAAAGACTGAAATATAATTAATTAAAAAACAAAACCAAGCTATAATATAGCATGGTTTTTTATATTGTTTAAAATCATTCATAATTCTATTTATCTAAATCGCCATCATCTTTAAATCCATCATCATCCTTAAAACCAATGTCAAATACAGATAAAATATCTGCAACAGAAACATTTTGTGAACATTCGTATAGATATTTTTGTAATAATTTTTTATCAGGAAATTCTTTACTTTTTTGAATAATTAAAGGTGCATATTTTGCAGCAAAAGCATATCTTTTATTTTCAGCCATACTAACATCAGAATGAGCAATTAAATTTATAATATTAAAAAACTCATCTTCACCAAGCATATCATTTTTCATCATTGATTGGATATCTTCGTCTGTAATTTCACCTTTTCTTCTTTTTAATTCTATAAATATTGCTCTTATTCGAAATACATTAGCATGTGTAGTTAAAAGATTACTTATACTTGCACTTTTTTCTTTTATTACGTCCTCATTAAAAATTCCCTTTTTTAATAAATACTCTGATAATAAATTTTCGAATATATGTGGTGTCGTTTCAGCCAATACATCCCTAGTTTTTGAAGGTGATTTTGTGTATTTTTCTGGATCTATGTCAAACAGATGAGAAACTTCATGTACAGTAGAATATAAATCATCTATAGTATAATAATCTTCCCCATGTTCTTGTATTATTCTATTACGTTCTGTTTCACTAATTTTCTTTCCTAAAGGCAAGAAAACTCTTGCTTTTCCGTCCTCATACATAATTCCATAATGAGTTGTATGTTCCGGATCATCTTTATGAAAGTCATATATATATGTTTTAGTATTTGGATATTCACCATTAACAATTGCATTAGCCTTATTATATAATTCAACATCTACAGATTTAAAGAAATCTAATGCTAAATCAAACATTTCATCTATATGAATAACTGGAAGCTGTTTACCTGATTGCACTTCTTCATAAGACATTTCTTTACAAATATCTGTTACAACGCCCATGATATAATTGTAAAACTGATCGTTACACATATACTTATCTTTTTTTATTTCTTCGCTATCTCTACTAATTGCTTCATTAAACTCTTGTAAAAACAATTCATTATCCATATTTTTCTCCTCACTTTCCACAATTATACCACATTATGTTTGTAAGTGAAGCCTTAGTTAATTAAATCTGCTGACACCTCCGGCTTATAAGGCAGGTCAAATGCCCGAAGGTCTCCTCTACAACTACCTATTTAAAGCCATTTTTAAAACATTAAAACTTATTTTGCCCTTTATATGCCCTCTATTTTTTTGTTTTATTCTGCAATACTATTTATTATTTGCCAATGATATGCTAAATTGTAATCCAGTGAATTCATTTGTATAAAAAAGCAATGAACCCATTCTTCTAGAAAGGCAAGTCATCATCGTTATCGCTAAATGAAAATACTCCAAATATACCATCAAACATCTTATGCCATTCATTATTTGTTGGTAATACTTTCAACTTTCTTTTAAATGTATCAAACCATATAGGACTATTTCTATATCTTAACCTATCATTTATAGAATTTAAAAGATCATATTCTGGTTTTCTTTCTTGTGCTAGTATTTCAAAAAAGTTTTCTATTATAAAATTAAATTCAAATTCATTATTTCTTGAATTCACAAGTTTTTCATAAATATATTCTACTATTTCTTTTTTATTATCAAAAAGATTGAACAAATGCTTTGCTCCAATTGCTATGCTTCCATGTTCTTGAACCAAATCATAATCAAATGAATTGTCAGTGGTATATACATTGCATTTTTTGATGTCTTCAAGAACCATATCCTCAATTTTTACTTTACTTAAGTCTTTAAAATTTTGCCATACTTTTTCTGAAATAAAGTTTAGTATTTTTATAATATCTTCTTCCTTACTTTTCCCAAATATGTCTGTTTCTATTATAGAACAATATTCAGTAAATTCTTCTTCATTAAGTTTTTTTATTAATTCATTTATAATTGTTATTTTTTCATCTTTCAAATTTTCTTTGTTTTTATATAATTGAACAATTAACTCGTATATTTTATTATTTGGAATATTATCAGCTAAATTTTTAGCATATCTATTAGTATTAGGGCATAAGTCACTTGTCACTTCCAAATACCAATCTTCTATACTATTTATACTTTTACTTTGAGTTATCTCTTCTAAAAGAACTTTATCAATTATTACTAATAAAGCATCTGCAATTTCCTTTGAATAGTTTTGTTTTGCATGACTCATTGGATTTCTAAAATATTCAACAATTCCTTTTGACAAATCATTTATTCCTCTATGTTTGTTTTTTTCTGTTTGAGTCTGCATCTTATTTATTTTAATTAATGGATTTTTTTCCGAAAAAGCCTTATTTATCAAGTCTACGCCATCATCATCTTGTAAATCAGACTTTTTTCTGATTTCATTCATTAAGCACAATATAGCATCCCTAATTACTTCTGTATAATCTTTATTTTCATAGTGCATTTTTATTGATTCTTTTAATACTTCCTTCATTGCTTCATCATCTCCATATTATTGTGTTACCCATCTATATCTTTGCTTTAGTTCTCCCATCATATTCCATCCCAATTTTCCGTCATGCTGTAATCTTTCCACAACAATACCTGGATGTATATCGTTATCTTCTTGCCTTTTATATTTAATTCTTTTAACTTTTTCATTAATTTATTTGGTTCTTGAATAAGTGGTAGATTCCATTCTCTAAAACTAAATTCCATATTTACCTCCTTTTCTCTTATATAAAACTTTGATCAATCATATATATTTCTGATTTACATTTATTTATTTCTATCATTATTTTAGCATTTCTCTTAATTACATCTATTTCATATTTTCTCACTAATTCTAATAAATCTTTTTTTGTACTATATATATTACTTTGCAAATCATCATGTAGTTTGATATATTCTTTTTCTTTATCATTAACATTGTATTCAAATTTCTCTACAAAAATTGAAGCTAATTCGCCTTCTCTCAAAAACTCATTTTTATATTTTTCTATATATTCATTTACAAACTTCAAGTGAGAGAGCTTTCTATATATTTCTTCATATAGTGTATCAAAATCAGATAAGTAATTGTTATATTCTTTATCATTAAGAAATTCCATATTACAGTCATAAACTGATCTGTAGGCTGTTACTAATAAAACATATTTACTTTTCTTTCTATTTTTCAATGCTGAAATAAATGCTATTACACATCCTGTAACCATTCCTGCAAACAAATTGCAAAAAATCGAAGCAATTAATTCATTATCTTTATTATGTTCTATAATTGCTATTAACAATGTTCCAATAGTTATTACAATAAGTATTATATATGTTTTGTTTTTATTAAATGCCTCTTTCATTGATTGTACCTTTCACATTTCATTATTTTTCCACATTATACCACTTTTTTCTCAAAAAAAAAACATCCTGTTACTACAAATAAAGCGCAAAATTTGCACTTTAAATTTCTACTAAATTTTCAATCTTAAAAACTGTCGTCGCTTTTTACCATAAAATATAAAAATACCAAAACTCTAAAAGTCTTGGTATTACTGGTCGCGCGGGGAGGGGGGTAAGACTCGAACTTACGACCTTCGGGTTATGAGGCAGGTCAAATGCCCGAAGGTCTCCTCTACAACTATTGATATAAAGCCATTTTAAAACATTAAAATTTATTTTTACCCTCTATTTACCCTCTATTTTTTATTTAGTAAAATTTAGAAAGAATATTTAAAAGCTAAATTTAATTCTCCACCAATGCTTTATTTTCTACTTCATCAATTCTACACATAGTCTTTCTAATTTTAGTAGCCCAATCTCTATCTTCTGAAGAATATTTTTCTTTAAATATTTCTAATACTATTTCTTTAATATATTTTATATTTTCAATTATTAAATCATCTTCCATACATAAAATTGCTTTTAAAATACTTTTATCATATTCACTATCAATTTTTATATTTTGACATTTAATTTTTTTTATTATTTCTAATATTTCTTCATTTTTTACTTTTGGCATTTCTGTTTTCATACTTCTATTTTCTTTCAATATATCCAACATTTTGGTTTTAGCATTAGTTCTAACATTTACACTTTCGATTAATTCAATTCCCTCATCTATAGAACTATTATTTAATCTAAAAAAATAATAAATTGGCATAAATCCTGACGGACAACTTGTTGTAGCCTTTATATATTCTTCTGCCTCTTCAGAAACATCTCTATTACCTAGAAAAGCTTCAATTATATCTATCTCTGAAATTCCTTTAATTTTAATCTTTTCTTTTTCGCTTTTTACAATTATTTTTTCTCCATTTATTTTTTCTATTTCACCCATTAGTTTTAATGCAGGTGTTCCTTCTTTTTCCTTAAACTTTCCTTCTTGTATAAATTTTATCTGTTGTAATAATTTTTCATCTATATAAATGCTATTAATATTTTTCCCATCAATATTTCCATTTTTCAAATTTAATAAGCCAATATTCTCTACACCTATTTTTGCAGATTTTATTAAATACTCTAGCCACATTTTTTCTTCTTTTCTTCTTTTGTTTTCTATAATTTCAGTTAATTCTGTATATTTTATTTTTTGCGATCTTCCAGCATATCTATAATATATATCTCCATCTTTTAAAGAATATTTATCCTCTTTGTTATCATAATTTTTCTTGCAAATTGCTGGTTTATTAATCAGCTCATGTATATATATAATTCCAAAACTATTTCCATTAAACTCATATGTCCCATGTTCCCATATTATTTCAGGCGAAAAATACTCATTTAAATTATTAGTAAATTCTTCAACCTTTAGATTTTCAAAATTTTCTAAACTCTTTGGTTTTAATCCTATTGGCTCTCTTGGTTTATCCTTAATTCCAAAAATTATATATCCTCCATTTCTGTTAGCAAATGATGCAATTGTTCTGAAATACATTGCCATACTTCCATAATTAAACGATTCCTTAAATTCCAATTTAATATTTTCTCTTTTTATTAATCTATTTTTTTCTTTATTTAAGCTGAATAACTCTGCTATTTTTTTGCTACTTAGTGGATTCTCTACCATATATATTCCCCTTTTTCATTATTATATAATTTTATATGCGCAAAACTTGTCGAAATTTGTATATTTTTATAAAAAAAACAAAATAATTGTAATTTATACTTACAAAATTATTTTGCTTTTCTTTTGTTTTATTTTTTTATATTTCTTGAATAATTGTTTATATATTTTCTTAATGCTTTCTCAAATTTAATCATGGTTTCTGTTAAGAATCCTATCATTTCTTCCCAATCTTCTTTATTGTAAATACTAACTCCTCGTAATTTTGATGATATTCTTGACATTTTCTTATCGTCGAGTCTTTCCCATTCCATTTCTTTTCCAAATGCAGTTTCTATTTCATTTTTATTCTTGTAAAAATAATCATATATCTTCTTATTTTCTTCTTGTGTTCCGCCACTTATTCCTAGTTCTACACCAGCATAATCCTTTGTTATTAGAAAACTAAAGTGTACGCCACTTATTCCTGAACCCGTACTAAACCAATGATCATATTGATTTAATTCAATATTTCTTCCTGCAAACAAACTTGACTTTTCATTAAATTTTGGTAAAAATAAATGCCAAAATTCATTTCTAGTAATTTGACAATTAGCTAATTTATCTTTGTTCTCAACTTCTTCCTTAGCTTTTTCATCATATCCTATCATTATATCCGCTATATCTTTTACTGGAATTATTTGATCAGTATCGACTACTAATTGCTCTCCAATTTGATATGGAATAACCTTTATACATTGAATTTTAATTCCAAATTTTCTTGCCCAAATAACTGTATTAGTAACTTCTTTTCTAAATTCTCTTGCTACTAAAATAATTCTTTGGCTTAAATCTTGGTTTAATTGAACTTCAGAAAAATCTGCCTTTTCTAAAAATTCTGTTATTGATTCTTCTGCATTAATTTTTAATCCTCTTTTATTGATATATTGTTGATAAATTTCTTTTATATCATCATTCTTTAAAGATGAACAATATCCAGCATATTTCATTGCTTGCCAAACTACATTTTTCCCACTATCATCGAGTTTGTTTTCAATTATTACTAAATTGCCATTTTTATCTAAAGCTAAAAGATCCAACCTTTCATTAGTGTCACTAAAACCATCAAATTCTTTTTGTATAATAAGTAATTCTTCTCCTAATATCATAGGATTGTTTGAAATCCATTCTTGTAAATCATCTCTTTCTCTTAATCCACAACTCTTAAATGATATATCTTTTATCTCTTGTGTTGTTTTATCTTCTTTATTAACTAAAAACATATTCAAAACCTCCAGTGGTAATTTATTGTTCTCTATGCCAATTCTTTAGCATTTTCATTTATATTTTCTATATCTTTTCTTATCTGCATAAAAGTATTAATATTATCTTCAAATAATTCTCCTACTTCACCTACAGCTCTGAATGGATCTTCTGTTAATGCAATCATTTCAATTGTTCCATTCTTTATAACATAATCAATTAATAATTTAACAAATTGAATTTGTCTCATGTTTAATCCATTTTCATTTATATATTTTGAAAAAATTTCACTTGCAATAGCTGGATCTAGTCCTACAATATTTCTTACAACTTCTACTACATTCTTATCTCCATAAGCATTTTCAAATTCCTTGTTTGTTCCAAGTTCTTCAAATAATATTCTTTCTAAGTCTTTCTTTTCTATTTCATTAATTTTCTCATTATGTCTTATTTTCCAAACAATTATATTATTTAGATTACTATTGAAATATTTGCTTATCTTTTTCTTATAATTAGTAAAGTCATTTCCACTACTCAAATACACATACTCTTCGCTTACTTCCATTAATGTATCTTCAAAGTCTGAATATACTGGTGGTCTCATATATGGATCTATGTACTGGATTAAATCCCTTAATTCTTCTCTTACTTTTTCAATATCAAAGAAACTTGCTCTACTTAAATAATCTGTTTCAGCTACATTTCTAATTAAATCTTGTTTTTCTACTACATTTGGAACTGTTCCTAATTTTTCAAGTTCAGCTACCAAACTAGAAATATTTTCTTCTATTCTATTTGTTTTTTGATTATTTATCCTTTTTACTTGTAATCCATATAATAAGTTATCAAACTTCTTTGCATCTTCATTTTCTTCCGATGCAAGTAAAATAGGCGTAATATTTTCTTTTATATTTGTTGAGTCTAATATAGATAAGTAATTCCAATTTTCTTTCTTAGAAAATTGATCAATATAATATAGTTTTGCTTTTACCATAAAGCTATCTTTATTAAGCTTATCAATTTCTTCAATAAATTCATTAATTAAAGATTCTCTATATTGTTTAAAATCTTCTTGTGCTTGGTATTTCATATGTTGTAATTCTACTATCAAGTCAAGCTTGTAATTAAATATTTTTTCTGTAAGACTGGTTTGAGATGATGTTTCTATTCCCTTTGCATTTACAGAAAAGAAATCAAAATTCTTACAGTAGTCAAAAATGTAAAATTCTTTTTTATCTTGTCCTATTTCAAATAAATCAGTGCAAAGTCTTGTTCCTCTTCCTAGCATTTGCCAGAATTTAATCTTTGATTTTACTGGTTTGAAGAAAACTAAATTTACTACTTCTGGAATATCAACTCCTGTATCTAACATATCTACAGATATTGCTATTTGAGGATAATCATCTTTCTTTGAAAAATCATCTATTAAAATATCATTATATTTAACCTGATTATCTATTAATTTTGCAAATTCGCCTTTGTATGATGGATATAATTCATTAAATACATCTTCTATTTTTTGTGCATGTCTGTGGTTTTTAGCAAAAATAATGGTTTTTCCTAACTTATCTCCACCTTCAACTTTTATTCCTTTTTCCATTAGTAATTCTATAAGTTTCTTAATAGTATCTCTATTAAATAACCAACTATTTATCGCAGCTGCATTTATTTCTTCTGGTGCTTCATCTTCTTCAAATAAGTTTTCATATTCTTCTTTCTCTTCATCAGACAATTCATCATATTTAATTCCTCTATCCATAAAATCCGTACTTGTAGATATAGAATGGTACTCTACTAAATATCCGTCTTTTACAGCTTGTTCATATTCATAAGCATATGTAGGAACATTATTTTCTATTTCAAAAAATCTGTATGTATTTCTATCAACATCACTTCTGGGAGTTGCTGTAAGTCCTACAACTAAGCCATCAAAGTATTCAAATATTGCTTGATATCTGTTATATATACTTCTATGTGCTTCATCAACAATTATTAAATC
>JAEEGL011273496.1_pt1 | contig 23621 bp, 22 predicted proteins | sample 9134231 | NCBI WGS metagenome assembly JAEEGL01 (sample SAMN16246548, study PRJNA631951) | gut metagenome | biome: gut microbiome; feature: rumen; material: fiber-attached | host: Bos | place: Iran: Karaj | collected 2018-10 | reverse complement strand
GAACAAAGAGTCGCTCGCGACTCTTTGCGCGCTGGTGCGCGCAAGCTTTAGCTTGCAAAATTCATCTGCGCACCAGTCGCATCCTTAGCGGAGCGCTTTTTATTCAATAGGAAATCCGAAGGAATTTCCTATTGAATAAAAAATGAAATCCGCACACAGGCGCGGATTTCATGCAATCAGTCTTTATTCACTTTAGGTCAGACACCTGTCTGAAGTATAAGTCTATCATATATCTCAGTCAGTACCTGTATCATCTTGGATGAAAGATTGTAGGCATTCTGGAACTTGACCAGGTTTGCTGCCTCCTCGTCCTCGTCAACGCCGGTATCCGAGAGTCTCTGGTTGGCAATCGTGTTTTCAAGTGCAAGATATGTATCCTCAAGGGTCTGCGAATTGCTCTTGTTAAGAGCGACATCACCGAGCACCTTTGTGAGGAACTCACCGGCGCTTGCCCCTCTGAAGATCTTATCTCTTTTCATTACATTCATCAGCTTCTCAAGATTGAGGAACTCCGACTCACCCTCTGTCACATCAGCCTTGGTGGCCAGACGGTCAGAATTTTCCATGAGAACCGAGCTCACCGTGAAGTTTCCTCCCTTTATGCTGTAGTATCCCTTATTTTCGGAGAGAGTAGTAAGCTGTTCATAGCTGTACTCAGCCGCAGAGTTCATATCCATCGCGCCGGTCAGAACATAACATCCCTCAAGTGAATCCGAGGTATATCCGGTTGTCATGATCTGATTCATCGAATCTGAGTATCTGCGTATCCACTCATTCATCTGTTCCATATAATAAGGAATTCCCTGGTAGCTGTTTGCATAGCCAACGCTGACTGTATTGCCACTGTCAGGTATGCTGGTAAGGCTCGCAAGATCCATTGTAAATTCGTATGTTGAATCTCCGTCGTAGTCCCAACTGTCGTATTTATAGTACTTGGCGCCAACCCTTATGGATCCGTCTATCGGAAGGGCGCACTGAGCCATGTCTTTTAAGTAGTTGGCCTCAACGTTTACCCTTACCGTCACCTTAGTGATGTTGCCATCTGTATCGCGCTCAACTACAACTCCGTCCTTTTCAGGATCTCCTGAATTCTTTGTTGTTGTGCCGTGGAAATATGCTCCGTTATTGCCGTCCCTTATAGCAAGGAGCCCCTGCAGCTCGCCTCCGATCAGCATGGAGTCGAGTCCGAAATCCGCAAGCTCTCTCACGTTATCTCCGTCTTTGTACTGACTGCTTCCCCACTTAAGGTCAACCAGACCCTTTATATCATTCTGATTTGTTGATCCGTCATCTTCTCTCGAAACCGGAATAAGCTTTTTGTACTCATAAGTATCTACAAGCTGATATGCCCCAGCAACCCAGATCTGAAATCTTGTTGCGCCTGTGTCACGGTCAGGCTGGGTCTCATCAACTATAGGGTCTTCTCTTGTTTCTACCGCAACGATCTTGGACAGCTCATCCACAAGAACATCTCTCTTATCGCGCAGTTCATTGGCGGTCGTACCCGTCATCTCTATGATATTGATCTGCTTGTTGATCGCCGCAACCTCCTGGCCGATTGAGCTTATTCTGTCTGCACAGAGCTTGACCTCTGCATTTACATCAAACTGCTCACTCTGAAGCCTGTCATAGGTATTGTTAAAAAACTCTGTGATACTCTTTAGGCTGGATATAAAAGTCGACTTGGTCTCTGTTGTCCCGGCCGCAACCTTTACGGACTCAAGTGCCGCCTCCATCTTATTGAAAAGAGATGAAAACCCCGTTGTACCATCATCATCGAGATACTCTTCTATGAGTCCGTTGTAATAATTCTTCTGACTGTAGTTTCCCAGAAGAGTCTCATTTGCCCTGTACTTCACATCATAGAAGCTGTCCCTTACCCTGTCGATTGAAATAGTATCAACACCGGAACCGGCACTTCCGTATGAAGTGAAAACCCTCAGTGCTTCGCTGGCTGCCTGTGTTACCTTCTGCCTGCTGTAGCCGTTGGTATTGGCATTCGATATGTTGTTTGCTGTGGTATTTAAGGCCGCATTGGCAGCCCTAAGTCCCGATCCCGCGATATTAAGTCCGAAAAATTGAGATGGCATAGGCTTTCTCCTTTATGAACCCAGCGTTGTAACAAGATGTTCAAGCATTTCACTGACTACATTTATGAAGCGGCTCGATGCGTTATATGCGTTCTGGAACATGATCATGAATTCCAGTTCCTCGTCGCTAGATACGCCAACTATCTGTTCCCTTGCAGCTTCTACGGATGATACAGTCATTTCCTGGGATGTTCTAATGCTCTCGAACACGTCTCCGGTATTGGCGACCTGGGAAACAAGACTGTTGTAGTAGCTTATGAAGCTGTTCCTGGTCGTAACTCCGGGGTTAAGGGTGTACTGCTCTTTCGTAAAAGCTTCCTTTAACAGCGTTGTAGTCAGATTGTCTTCGCTTCCGTCAATCTTCCTGAAGGTAAAAAGAGTCGGATCCTGTACAAGCAGTGGATTGATCTGGGCATTCTTTATGGTAAATCCGGTTTTAATGAGTTCCTGGCCGGGTTTGAGATTCTTGGGGTCGATATCCCCTATCTTGTACCTGACCGCATCATCTTCATTGGCTTCGATAAAAAGTACAAAATCCTTGGCGGCTCCTACCGAATCATCCAAAAATGCAGGATTACTCTCAGAAGCCTCCATGATATCATTTATGGTTGTCATGATATTGTGGATCATCTGGTCAAATTCTGCCTGAACATTCATGATGACCGACTGCGCAATATTGTCAGTGTAGTACTGCTCATCTTCTACAATATCATGGTAACTTGCGTTATGGTCTCCCCTGGCAAGAACCACCGACTTGAGCTTGCCGATATCGGTATTGATACTGGTGGCAATGCTCTGAGTCAGATCAAAGATATAGGCACCGTCTATAGAGACAACCTTCTCGATTCCTGTGAGCGGATCCGTCTCTGTCTTGGCCGCATATTCCCAGTAGGGTGTTGCAAATCCGACGCTGCTTCCAAGGTCTCTGTCAACACCGATGTGGTTTACATGATCAGTAGTAACAAATGGCGATCCCTCAAAAGATACCATAACATTTCCGAAGACATCCTCGTAATAATCGAGCTTGCCATACTCACCGAGCTGATCCAGAAGAGCATTCCTCTCGTCGCGGTAGTCGTTGGCACTCTCGCGACCGCCTGCCTCTATATCTACGATCTTCTCATTCAGCAACCTTATCCGCTCTCCGTAGGAATTGATCGTGTTGCACATTCCTTCTATAGTAGAATCAAGGTTCTCCTGATAAGAAACGAGACCGTCATATACGCTCTTTGCCCTTGTAATGAACTCACTTGATCTTGTGATAAAAGAGCTCTGCGTAACGGCCGAGCACGGATCCTTTGAAAGCTCCTGGACCGAAACCCACAGATTGTTGAGGGACTGCGCGAATTCAGAGCCGTTCATCTCCTGAAGCTGATCCTCGATCTCCTCAATAGCTTTTAGAGAAACGTCATAAAAAGAGTATCTTCCTGTCTCCTGCCTGTATGCAGCATCGAGGAATACACTCCTTACCTGCTTACAATTGCTGTAATAAACACCGTCGCCTATCTGTTTCCACGCAATCGGTTCCATCTTTCTCTCGAGGGTCTGATACATTCTTGTTCCCAGAGAAACCTGCTGCCTGGTGTAGCCTTGCGTGTCGAGGTTCGCCATATTGTGTGCCGTGGTATTCAGCGCCTGCTGTGATGTCTGCAGGCCGGATGTGCCTACATACAGGTTTGCCATGAGTGACATAATGTTTCCTCCGTTGCCTATTTTTGAGCATAGAAAAGACACTACCGTGATCTGCGGTATCCATCAGGGTGGATTATCTACATGCCCAACCTGTCATTTTTGTATGACAGGTCACTGCTTTGCATCAAACCCGCCCGATGTGTAACCTAAACGATCTCCTGTAGTGCCTGCAGCTCTTGAATAATTCGCCGTCTGCGGAGCTGTTTTCGACGCCTGGATGATGTTCATCTCGAACTGAACCATTTCGATGGAACTCTTCAGAAGCTCCTGGTTCTGTCCGTTTACACGTCTGACATTGCCGGCAACCTGCGAAAGTCTGTCCCGCTGCACTGTCAGCTTCTTCTGATCATCGGGTCTTTTCTCAAGCACCCTTATCAGATCGGTCAGTTTCAATGAATTAACATCCATGTTAAGTACATTCGCAATATCCGTCATTGCTTCAATGCGCTTCTTTTCGAGCGTCTGGATATCGCCTACCACGTACTGCTCCTCATCCGTGATCTTTGCAAGTGCCTCAAGATCTCCTTTTACAATGATGGAGGTCTTTTGGCTTGATAATCCCAGTAATTTTTCATAAAGGGAACATTCCTTGTCAAGAACGTCCACAAGATTCTCCATGAGACTTGCCACTGGAATCATCCTCCGTATTATTTAATTGATGTACTCAAGCGAAGTATCTAATCGGTATCCGCTTAGATTTAGGCGAATTCTTCAAATTTTGCCAGCAACTTATCAGCAAAAGCCTCTCCACTCACATCATAAGTACCGTTCTTTATAGCAGCTTTTAGCTTAGCAACGACATCTTCCCTGACATCAGGAGCTGAGTTTACAGCCTGTTTGGCAACCTGTATATCTTTACCGATGGATGAGAAGGACACGGTATCTCTCACGTCATTGGTTTTTTTTGCTGCCTGTGGCCTGCTTACTTTGTTGTTTGAGTAAATCTGCTGAACCTGACTGTATGCTTCTATACGCATAAATCTTTCCTCCTTCCCTGGAGTATTTGCTTGCTTCTACTACATTTATCGGTAGAAGCTTCCATTACTTTAGCCCTTTTTCTAAAAAATATCCCCATATTTTTAAGTGGCGGCAATGGTCAAATCCTCGCTAAGGGTAATGGTGATAAGTTGATAGATTCCCATGTTTCCGTACATTACCGGGATTTTTTCATTAATCCCGTTCGATCCTTCGCTAATTATATCGGCCTCATCACCACAAACTTTAGAGTAATTTAATAATTTCTTTAAAAAATTTCTCTGCTCATCCGCGCATTGCTGTAAGCGGGATCTCCTGTGACATCTGTGTCAAACCACCCCGCAGGTTTGTACAGTCTTGCCGCTTCTTCTGTAGGGAACTCAACTTCAGCAAGGATTCGTCCGTCAAAAACGTCTTCAAAGACATCGAGCTCAATCCTGATCTCCCCGTTTTCAAGCGCTCTTACAAGCTGCGGATGTGACTGAATCTGCTCCTTGTCAAAGGCATCATCGTTTAAGGGTATGATATATCTCTTTTTCCTGATCACATTCCCGTCTGCCTTGGCAAGAAGATGTATGTAGGACTGCTCATCCAGCGGGAGGTTATACTCGGTTTTGCCTATCGGTCTTTCTCCGGAAAAAGAACTGTCCTGCCAGGGCTCATGGCTTGCCTTGTATGTCATATAAAAAGATGAATCCTCTCTCCTTACCCTTATCGCAGGACTGACGTTTAAGTATCCCTGCTCGATCACATGGTGAGGATACCGGTCAAGATCCGCGGGAAGCTCCCTGACTGTAAATTTTTTTTCAATTTCAACTCCCATAAAACAGTTTCCTTCCAAATTGCGATCAGTCTTCATTCTGCATAAACACGATTTTTGCAGCCATCTCATCAGCTGCCTTTTTCCCCTGATAGTGCTCAATTATTGAAAGACCGAAGGGGATTGCGGTTCCCATGCCCCTGCTGGTTATAAAATTGTCGCACACAGTAACCTCTGCCATCTGTACATCGGCGCCCTTAAGGTCTTTCTCGCAGCCGGGATAGCAGCTTGCCTTCTTTCCTTCAAGAATCCCCATCCTGCCATATACTGTGGGAGCAGCGCAAATAGCCGCAAGAGTCTTTTTCCTGTCATTAAAATCCTTAATCCGCTCTTTCAGAGGCTCACACTCAAAGAGGTTACTTGTTCCCGGCATTCCTCCCGGCAGGATAAGCATATCAGTTCCTTCAAAATCAGCTTCATCAAAAAGCAAATCGGATTCAACGGTAATTCCATGAGAGCCTGTGACACTCTTTTTACCCATTATCGATACCATGGAAATATCTATCCCTGCCCTTCTTAAGAGATCAACTACTGTAAGAGCCTCAATCTCTTCAAATCCGTCCGCAAGAAAAATCAATGTTTTTGACATTTTAAAGCACCTCCAATAAAAACTGTTGTTACCATATGCTGCTGCCTGATCATTTTGTTTTACACCCTATCATTATATTATAATTGCCCCATCCAAGCCACCTCAATAAGTGCAAAACTGTAGAATATGTTTCTTTGGTATGATAGAATTATTTTACGGCTGAAATGCTTGTGATAAGTGCATTTGCACAGGATTTAAAGAAAGGGGATTTAAAATGGCTAATCTTGAACCAAGAACCAATGAACTCAAGGGAACTGAAACTGAGAAGAATCTGCTTGCCGCTTTCGCAGGTGAGTCAGAGGCCAGAAACAAGTACACCTACTTTGCTTCCAAAGCAAAAAAGGATGGCTATGTACAGATAGGCCAGATTTTTGAAGAGACTGCTGCCAACGAAAAAGAGCATGCTAAGCTCTGGTACAAGATCCTCTCTGGCATAGGATCAACAGTTGACAATCTGAATGTTGCTGCTGACGGTGAAGCTTACGAATGGAAAGAGATGTATCCGTCTTTTGCCAAGAGGGCAAGAGAAGAGGGCTTTGATGACATCGCTGAGCTCTTCGAGCAGGTTGCAGCTATAGAAAAAGAGCATGAGGAGAGATACCGCAAGCTCCTTAAGAATGTCGAAGACGGAATCGTATTCTCAGCAGACGGCGACACAATCTGGGAGTGCTCCAACTGTGGTCATGTTGTAGTTGGTCCAAAGGCACCGGATGTATGCCCTGTGTGCAACCACCCTCAGGCTTACTTCAAGAAGAAGGCTCAGAACTATTAAGCTATAATTTTCTTTCAGCGCGTGTACTCAACTGTCACTAAAATACACGCGCTGATTATTTTTTATAATTCGCATGTATTCAAAAACATGCCCAGTGTAAAAACTAAAAAGAGCATGTTTTGATTTTTCAAAAACGTTCATGTCTTTATCAGTTTTTGTCCTGAGCATGTTTTTTAGAGACAAATTGCCTTAATTTCTCACATCACCATCTGAGACCGGTTACATTTACATGTGATTTTCAGTCTTTAACTTCAATCTTGGTTGACTCTTCCTTCTCAGGAATGGCCTCTTTCTTAGGAAGATGTACGGTCAGTACACCATTCTTGTACTGGGCGATGATATCTTCAGGCTTAAGTCCCTCTACGTGGAAAGATCTCTGGTAAGAAGTGCTCCTTCTCTCGCGGCGGATGTATCTGCCGCTGTCATCCTTCTCATCCTTGTTCTCATTGTGGGCAGCACTGATCGTCAGCGTATCATCTCTGAGGTCAACCTTGATATCTTCCTTGCTGAATCCCGGAAGCTCTGCCTCAAGCTGGTATGAATCCTCCTTCTCGATCACATCTGTTCTCATAAGGCTTGCAGATGAGTCGAGCTGTCTGCCCTGTCTGGGTGTCCTGCTTCCTGTTCCGAAGAATCCATCGTTAAAGAAATTGTCCATCTCATCAAAAATATCATTGTTACTCCAAAGCATAGGCATCAACATAATTATCACTCCTTTTCTATATTAGATTTTACATACTGTAGGTTTTGTGTATCAGCTATTAGCACTCGCCTTGTTCGGCTGCTAACAACTTGTTTAAGTATGTTATAGAACACATAGCACAAATTGTCAACACCTTAATTTCTAAAAAAACTATAAACTACTGACTGGTTACAGGCGACAAAAAGGCAGTCACACTAAATCAGTGCGACTGCCTCTGCTTGCATATTTCTGTTTAGTTTCAGCGAGCTTTTGCCCATGTCAGACCATACATAAGTTCCATGAGCTTTCGAAGCTCATCCTTCATTCTGCTGCAGGCTGATGCCTCATCAACAAAATTCATAATCCCGATCTTATCCTTCTTGTCCATGAAGTATACTGCCCAGCCACTCTCAGTCTTGTCGAGGCAGATCCTGTTCTTGTGCGATCCCCCAATCTTGTAGAGTTTGGATGGCACTAAATGCTCTTTCAGATACTGTTGCAATTCTTTTGTATTCATAGGCCCCTCCCAATCAATGTACTATTTCCGTAAACAGTAAGTATGTTACTCCTCGGTCGATGTATAAGTAGTTTATCTTCGCATTTAATGTAGTTTTTATTACTACATTAAATATATCACATTACCACTTATATCTCAAGTACTTTTATCAAGCCTGCTGATCGCTCAAGTAACGCAGCCTAGACCATGATTTTTGAAAGGGCGGCAAGTACAGCACCCTGCCCCCAAGGGTAATGCCCGTAGGACTGATAGTGAACTCCGAAATCATCGCAGGAACTTAGTGCATTCTGAACTTTCCCAAGAGAGATATTTCCTGCCATTCCACGCATGGCCCGCTCTATTCGTAAGTCATTCCCTCCGGCGCCTGCCGCCGTATCGCGGCATGGCACACTGCCATCTTCACGGTAACCGGTAAGACCATATACAATCATTCCTGTGGCAGATGAATCCACCGGGCCTTCCAGAGCCTGAACCTGCCATCCGAAGCAGCCATCCTCTCGCTGGTAGGACCAGAGGGTTGAAGAGAGATCTCTGTACCATTCCGCAAGTCTGTTACTCGTTTCAGACAGTCCGCAGGACCCTGCGATATCTTTTTCACTGACAGCCTTCTCTTTTATTTCCATCTCACTGGTATCAATTGGGTTTGTGCCTCTCGGGCTGATACTGCGAACAGATCTTACATATTCAGACAGTCCCATGACAAGCCAGCCTGCTGCCCTCCCCCATGAGAGAATCCCCTTCTTTGTGACTTTAAACTTTTCCATATTCTCAGACTCGTCAGTCTGTCCCGGAGATACCCTCTCCAGCGAATACCCGTGGTAAATAAGACCGCTCCGTACATCGCAGCCATACTTCATATAGTTATTAAGCTGAGTCCCTGCAAGATCCAGAGCCTCCATATTTTTAAACAGCCTCCCATATAGTGACAAAAACAGGGATGTCTGTCCAACGCCGTCCGCAAAGACATTAGCCGCATTTCTCCCGGGATTGTACACTATAGTCCCTTCAGGGTCTATGGGCGAATTGCTCAGATATTCATATATCCTGTCAGCTACATAAATACATACACTTTTGAGGTCGGACGAAGGATTTATCTCTCCGGCAGAGCTCACACTGTCTCCCACGCTTTCCTTTCCATACAGTGAATCCTGCTCATATATTTTTAGCAGTGCTGCACCAGCCAGAGCATCATCTATATAGTCAATCTTCGATTTATATCCGTCCTTCCAGAGAGATATATGCCTCATTAGCGAGTCATCAATCTCCTGTATCGTCACCCTGAATGCCTCTGAATCCATGCCGTTTGAGCCGCCTGATCTGACAAGCTTTCCTGCAAACACATCCCTTGCTTCCACAAGCCCTAGCATGAGCATCCCGGCTGGCCAGAACATAGGATCCCTTGACCTTACCGATCTGCCCATAGCGCTTTTCACAAGATCCTTAGCCCTGTCCTTTGCAGAAACCTTCATGATTCCGTCAAGCTCAGCTATTGTCTGTCTTACGAGTGCCAGATATTCAGTTAGGTCTGTCACATTATTACATTTTCCCATCCCATATAATCCTTAACTTTTAATCTATTTCATCACTTTCCGATCTTCTCCCTGATCTTGCCACTAAGATACTTAAACTCCTCACTTCTCCCGTAAAGAGCAAGATAAAGTCCATTGAAAACAGCAGTTATTATAACAGCCATCAGAATGAACCTTCCAAAATTGAGCTCTGTGAGAAGCCTGTCACTGATAAACTGGCAGGTCAGAAGAACAGCAAGCATGCTGCACAGGTACTTAAGAGTATCTGCGAAGTATCCATATGCCTTCCTGTCGAAGCAGGTCCCGTAAATAATGATCGGCTTGGTGATGTTGGCAATAAGTCCTGACACAATGGTTCCGATGTATACTCCGGTTATGCCAAGGGACGTCTGTACCAGCCATATTGAGATCACAAGATTTACAGCACCCTGAATTATCGCCAGATATTTGTCCGGTTCAAACACACCTGCAGCAGTCTTATAATTGCTAAGGACTATCCTGTCCCCTTTGAAATAGTAGTCGATCAGTATACAGTAGACCGCTGTCTGTGTGAGTATCCACGCATCTCCCCACAAAAGTCTTATGAGCGGTGTAAGGAGCACCATGAATCCCACACAGGAATATCCATAAATCCACGAAGCAAAAAATCTGTAGACCTTAAACATTGAGAACTGCCTCTCTATTGACTCGGTGGCTATCAGATTTCCAAAGCTTGATATAACAGAGTTGAAGATGATATTTACAAAATTCGCGACTGAATTGATCACAAGGTTGTAGTTGTCCACAACTCCCGCCATGGCGACTTCGATAAAGGAAGAAATGATGAGCGCATCTGTCTGAAGCCTCGCCACGTCTCCGACCTTGTGAAAGACAAGGGCTTTTGTCTTGGTCCACACCTTGTCGGATTCCTCTTTACTAAGCTTTTGTACATTCCTCTCCTTGAGGTAAGGATACATCCTGTTCAGATATCCCGATACAAATATCTTCTGGATGAGCTGCACTGCCGCGTCAGTAAAAAGATACAGATAAAAGTTTTCTGTAAATATGATGATGAATATCTGTATAAATACAGTGATAACTTTTGTTATCGTATTGATATTTGTCTGAATGTAGTTCTTCTGTTCCGCATTGATGAGACTGTACTTGTATGCTACAAAATAGCTGCTGACTGTGTTGAACAGAAAGATAAAATAGTAGAACGTAAGATCTCTGATGGAGTTATCTCCGGGATTTCGTATCAGATATTTCAGAAATGGAGACAGTAATAGCCCGACACCCGCAACGACACAGGCGATCACCATATATGCCTGTCTGTACAGCTGCATATATGACTTTATCTTTTCCTTCTCCCCTCTTGCCACAGGACCATAGAGGCTGAAGTTGAGAGCCGTACCAATACCAAGTTCCGCCATATTGAGCAGGGAGAGGATATTGCTGTAGAGGCTGTTGACTCCAAGGAGCTGCTCAGTAAAGTGCATGAGAAAGACAGTTCGCAGAACAAACGACATAAACGCAGTTGCGACCTGTCCTATATACCCAAAGGCAATATTTCTCTTCGCTGAGCTTACTCTTCCCATAGTGTGAATATTCTCTCCTGCTGATATTCGGATCAGATGATACTCCCCTTCTCATCCATAAGTATCCAGTTCTTCCAGTAATCATGCATGATCTCAGGAGTAACCGGCTGGTTGTTCCTCATTCTGTAGGTGCGTATCACTTCCTTGTCATTCCTCCTGTTGAGTCTTGCCCCCCAGAAGCTGAAGGTGGAATTAGCGCAGATATTGCCCCTGCAGTGACTCATCAGCATGAGATCCTGAACACTGTTTTTGCCTGTATTCCAGTCGACGATAGTATATCTGCTCTCATCGGAATAGCGCTCCCTTGCATACTCATGGTCACTTGTAAAGATGTAGAAATGAGTGTCTTTATATCTGCCCGCAAAATAGTTCATTGCATTTTCGTAGTATTCCTCTGTGGCAATATTCCCGAGGATCGCGAAATTGGGCGGATCAAGATAGTCGCCCCTCCTGATATGTACGCTGACCGAGTTCTCCGACTCCATCTTCTGAACCATTGTCATGTTCCTGGTGTGGAGCATTGCATCCGGATGCTCCGGAAAGTCAAATCGGTCCCAGAGCTCTTTCATAATGTCATCATAGTACTTCTGACATGCAAAATAACCTGTGATATACTTATCATCCATCTCAAATATCTCGGGATGATACATCTCTTTTTCCTCAAACACATTTGGGTTGATGCCGTCCCTGAGCCCAATTGTCTTGGCAATCTTGCCGGCAGCCTTCCCAAAGACTCCCATCTTAAGGAAGCTGTCACGCTCAGAGTCAGTGCACTTCTCATATGTTACTCCCTTAAAGAGGTTAAGCTCAAACTCCCTCGGTGCCAGCATATTCTTCTGTATCCCTGGATCAAACCACGACAGGTCAAGCTTTACGTCTCTTCCAAGCAGTTTTAGTTTCGTATATACAGCATACTGCTGCATCTGGTTACCCAGACCTCCTGCAATCCTGATTATCAGCATAACTTACCCCCAACAAAACTATTTTTTCATGATGAATTTGTAACTCTTTATAAGCGCATCCGGATCCTCGATCTGCTGTACAGGAAGCACATACCTGTCAAATGTGCCAAAGAGATCCTTGGCGATACCCCTGCTCTTGACTGAATATCCGATAACAAGAGTCGGAACATTGCTGCTGTATGCCGCTATAGTGCTGTGCGTCCTTGCCCCAACAAAAAAACTGCATCCTGAGATATACCCCTTAAGTACCTCCGCGGGCGCATCCTCCACAAGATATACCCTTCCCGTGTCTTTGAATTTCTCATACAGCTGCCCGAGCGGTTTTCTGTCGTCATTGTGTCCCCATATCACATGCGGCACAAACATCACGCTCTGATCCGTAGTGTCAAGAATATATCTTATAAACTTCTCATAGCTCTCTTTTACCAGAATCGGATCCTGGGCTCTGTCCAGAACCATTGGACTTAAGTTGATGCCCACAGTGCTTCCCTTTTTAAGTTCCTTCGGAAAAGAGACATCTCTTGTCTCAAGTTCAAACGCCGGATCCCTGCGAAGTTCAAGCATATCATCTGATATTCCGGCATCCAGGAGGGCATTATATGTTATCGACTCTCTGGCGTATATCCTGTCATAGCAGGAGAGATCATCAAAGAGCCCCGGGTCCCTCAGCGAATCCGGCTCGATGGAACATCCCCACAAAACCGTGTCAAAGCCTGCATCCATAAAGACATTGTGAGCGAGTATTATGTCCTCGACCATCTCCGGATAACAATAGTTATCTCCGCCAATCGACACCGCCAGCGGTTTTACTCCGTCAGTTTCCTCATAGGGCTTTATCCCCTTGTCTTTGCATTTATCCTCATATATCCTGAATACATCCTTAAACCTGTATCTGAGAAAAGACTCCGCGTCTCCCGTGACTTTTCTGTAGGCATAATATAACACGTGATTTATAAAATCCCTGTCGATATGCCTCTCCTCAGCGATGGTGCACAGCCCCTCTTTTTCCAGTTCTCCAAGAATATATCTTCGGTCTTCCTCTGCACTGTTGGTCGCAAGGATGACTGGAAGAGAGGTGTCTTGTCCATCCCTTTCCCTTACCTTCTTTATCAGCCTTACAGTACTGTCGGCAATAGCCTCACATCCGTGATTGCCGGAGCCTGCATGAAAATACAGAATTATCGGTCTTCCCAGATCCATAATCTCACTGTCTCCCTTCCTTGTGCCGGTGATAAAGCTTAAGATACAGCGCCGGACTTAACGAATAAAGGATTACTTTTATCTTGTAGCCTATCGACAGGGAAACAAAGGCCCCATCGGTCTTAAGAGCATGCTTTATCTGCCTGGTCACTTCTGTTGTGGCAAGATCAGTCAGCACCGCATTTCTCTTGTCCTTATCAATGACTGCGATCTTACCCGCAACCAGCAGTGCCGTCATGATCTGGCTGTCTGCAACGCTAACAAACGCATCATCTGAAAACCTGCTCCTGTGGGGCTTAAGCTTCTCCTCTGCCCAGCGCCAGCATCGTATCTGATCAAGGTAACTTGGTCTGAACTGTCTGTTCATCGCTCCCTGTTCATTGTCGGTATAGACGTAATTGCCCGCAGGTATGCACCTTATCGTATGCCTGTCTCCCTGAGCCAGCGCAAAGTCGATCATAAACAGAAGATCCTCTCCGATCGCCAGATCCTCCCTGAAGCTCAAGTGATCCTTCATAAGGGTCTTTCTGTCAAAGAGCTTACCCCACACATGCGTATTTCTGTTAAGCACAGAGTTCTCTATATACTGAAAGCCGCTTATCTTTTGTGTCGTAGAAAAGCTGTCTGTCTCATCCACCACGCTGGTGCTCTCATCGGCATATTTCATCAGGTTTTCAATATACTCATCCCTCACCTCGTCATCGGCATCCACAAATGCGACAAAGCGTCCGGACGCAGTCTCAAGCCCTGTATTCCTGGCGTGTGATACCCCGTGATTTTCGGTGTGGATCACCTTGATCCTCTCATTTGGGTCAGTGCTTCGAAGCTGTTCGCAGATATCTCCCGATCCGTCAGTTGAGCCGTCATCCACAAGGATCACCTCGAGTTCACCAGGATTTAAGTACTTCTGGTTCAAACAAGATAAGACACACCGCCTCAGTGTGTCCTTTGCCTGATATACAGGAATAATAATGCTTACCAGTATCTCCCCTTTTGATTCCATACAACGCTCCCGGTCATTTACACATCAGTATTCAGTCCAGCTCTCTCTGTCCACTCCAATACAATAGTAAAAGCCATAGTGCTCACTGTAGGACAGATTAAGCCAGTTGAATTTATCCTCTGTCAGATCCGACTCATAGGCCATGGAAAACCTGGTCTCCCAGTCAGGTCTAAGCATCGGAACTTCAACCACTTTATCATCAGTCTGCGCCATCGCGGTAAGGTACGCATCCCTCTCGTCAAACTCTCTCTTTATTCTGGCAAGATTTGCTCCCTCCTCCACATAGGTGAACATGAGGAAAATGCTGTAAAGCGCGACAATACTGCTCGCTGCGATCTGAACAGCAGCCTCTGACTCGTACATGGAAACCACAAGAGAAAATCCCTCCGCGACAGCCATCATCAGGAAAAGACCTGCCCCGTAGTAGGTTCTAAGCTGTGATTCCGGAACTGCGATCAGCGCATAGCAGGTCACAAGGAACAATACGCCAAGAAGCATCATCCAGCCGGCCTTCTTTTTGAATTCATTAAAAGCTCCCGCCCTGTAGGCTATGGCAATAGTCAGTACCACAAACGCAAATAAGAGGATCAGATATCCGCTTTTAATATTCAGTGTTATTTTAAGGAACCTTGCGGCCAGCGCAAGAAGCCCCGTGTGCTCCTCCTCAGTGCTCTCGGCTCTGGAGAAATTCCCCGGTGACATGATCATGATCAGAAATCCGATTATATTTCCGACCAGTGCAGTTATCATCCAGGGCTGAACATTCCTAAAGCTCTTTTCCCTGTACCACCTAATAAAGATCATTATCATCACATATAGGATGACGGCCCCCGATGTGTTCTCATTGCACCACCCCGCCATAAGGCCAAAGAGGAACATACCCGCTGCAAAGGCGGGACCTCTCCTGTCCTCAGATCCCGCCGCTCTTCTAAACACCGTGAGAAACGCGAGCATTATAGCGCCTGTGAACATATAATTGCAGGCTCCTGTCTCCCAGAAAACGCTGTTGCTTATACATGGGTCAAACAGCCACATCATGATCACTATGCCAAGATACAGCCTGACGTCATAGTCTTTTCTGCAGGTGACATTGACATATATTAGGAGTGATACAGCCACAAATACCGCTGCAGCTGCCACATTAAACACTGCCTTATTGCCGATATAGAGGAATATTCTAAGAAGGATATGCGCGATCGTCCTCCCGATGTGGGTCATGTAGTGCTCATATTCCTGCGCGAACAGGTCAAAAAAGCTGTTTGCCTCCGACACCCTGTCTCCGTAAATAATATCGTCGGACATGTTTGGTGTAAGAAACTGATAGCCCGCAACCATTATGAAATTTATAAAAACCGCCACATAAAAGAAGCGCTGCCTCACCTTTTCAGACATGAATATTCCCTTCTTTTGTCTTAGCTTTAAATAGTTTTCCAAAAAACTCCCCAAGATATACTCCGGCTATTATCAGGAAAAAATCCCTTCCTATATATCTTGTGACAAATGTTGCTTCAACAACAGTATATATACCTATGGACATGATAAGAACCATTGTCCAGATATCTTTTTTTCTGCGGCATACATAAATGATGATAAACAGCAGCGCGATTATCACAACTGCCGGAATTATGCCGTACCAGTAAAAGAGCCTTACCCAGCCCATGTCAAAGTAGCCCTCTGCCGTGCGCGGTGCAAACAGTTTCCACCTTGCGAGTACTCCGCCTCTGTCTTCACTGCTGTAATAGATATTGCTCATCCTGTAGCTTAAGAGAGGCTCAATATCCCAGTAAAACTCAGGACTCGGAATCCCCTTGCCGGTGTACCAGTAGCCTGTAAAGCCAGCTGCAAGAACAGACAGTAGCACGCAGACAGTTGGAGATACAAGTGCCCCGACTATATAAACGAATCGTTTTTCCCTGAGATTTGGAAATATCCTGGCCACAACTGCCATCGCAAGTGTCAGCATAACTACTGCCAGTCCCGTCCTGCTCCTGGTTATCACAGCTATCAGTACGGAGCCTGCGGACACTGCAATATATGAGAGTATACCGGCCTTAGATCCATAGAGCCACAGCCACATCATAAGGATCGCATAGGCACTTCCAAACAGAGTATTGGGGTGTCCAAAACCAAAGACATACCTCTTCTCATCAGGTATCCCTCTGCCAAAATCCCCGACTATAAGAACATCTCCGAGTATTCCTGTCACCGACAAAAGAGCGATGGCGATGAAGCCTGTAAGGCATACATAGAAAGCGTACTTCATGGTCTTTTTCAGGTCAATGTCCCTTGCTGCCATCAAAAAAAGTGCCACTCTCAGAAGGTCATTCTTGCCGGAGATCATGTAAGCACAGACTGTCAGACCAAGAAATACCGCTACAGTAAGCCACTCTTTTGTGCTCCTCCGGATCATCATGGCGGCAAGCGCCGTCAGAAGGAATGTTGCCCTGAACACGAAACTCTCAAGTGAAAATGAGATCTCACTCTTTTCCACTATCATCAGTATGAGTTCAATAGTCAGTGCCAGGTAAAAGAGATCGTTTGATATTCTTTTTCTGTTATCCAAAAACCAACTCTTCATACGAATGTTCTGCGCAGTCTGCGAACCACTTTTCTGAAAAATCTGCCTACGGTTATGTCAAATCTGTGATACAGCTTTTTGAAGGGGGATATCCTTGGCATCACGAGATGTCTGTACTCCCCAAGATGCTCACGCAGGTAATCTGGGTATGAATCATCGATATCTACCCTCTCGAACCTGGCATTTCGCCCGAATATGTCCTGTCCAAGCACCAGTCTGTCCATGGTCTCAAGAATTATCTCTCGCTCATTGTACTCCTGGTGGGCTGCTGCCCTGATCTTCACTCCTATCCTCTCAATCGGATCCGTTTCGTGGTCGCCTCCCATGTATCCAAAGTGCCACCCGCCATCTGCCACCCTCACGGCATTGGCGTCGGTGACCTTACACAGATCACGAAGTCTTACAATCCCTTCTTTCGGGATATTTAAAATGGAGGTCACCTTGGTACCGAGCCACTTTCTTTCTCCATCCGGTATGTCAGGAAAATCACCTGTTATCGACAAAAGATTTCCCGACTTTTCCTCCATGTTCACAAAGGCGCTGAAATTGCGCTGTGCAAGATGATAAACCTTTGTGTTGTCAAAATTATCTATTATCTTCTTAAGCTGCTTTGGATTTGGTATCTCGTCGCAGTCCCCGAAAATGATGACGTCTTCTTCAGTCGCGCCGACTTCTTTAAGTCCCTCTATCAGCCTGTTTTTCTGAAAATAATCCCTCTCATGGGTTCCGGCATGCTCCGGTGTATCAGTGACAGGGACATAGACGATCCTGTCGAGGAAATCCGCAAACCTCTCCCTGTTGCTGTCAAAGCACAGCTCCTTGGCAGCTCCCGAAAAAGTCATTGTGGCTTCCTCGATTATGAATTTATCCACGTAGGGTGAGAGGATCTCTAAATGGAGCCTCAAAATATCAATTTCATTAAAAAAAGGCAGAAGATCATATACCATGTTTAACCATTCCCTTTATCCTGTTCTTGACTCCCCTTGTGAACGCGTTCTGAAGGAGCGCATGTCTGCTGCTTTTCTTCATCTGAAGCTTCTTTACAAATACCGCCTCCTCAGGCGCCCAGTCAGGCAGCGGATATGCGGAGTACTCCACATAAAACGGATCGGAGAGAAGCTTTTCCAGCTTGTGCCTCTTTTGTATCATGCTCATATCCGAATATATGAGCCTTGTCATTGCTATCGTGCAGGTCAGGGATTTGCGCCTTGATATTATTTCATCGTACGACTTGCCTTCCCATTTGGCAGCCACCTCATCAAGTCCTTTCCAGGCTATCTTCTGGTTGTCCAGATAGACCTCTGAGTAGGTCGTAGACATACTTGCCGCATCAACCCTGTATTCATACAACACCTCATCAAGGTACATAACGCTGCCGGCTCTGCTCAGATACCCGGCTGTCTGATACAGATCCTCGCCGTATCCGAGAAAAAGATCCGTTCTGCCAAGGTCTGCTATCGATCTTTTTATGCACTTCGTCCACATGCTGTTTAGGGAATCATCAGTGCAGAATCTGTCAAAAAATATCTTCTTCTCATCGCCGCTATATGTTCTCCCGGCATCAAAGGGCCTTTCAAAGAGAGGCTTTCCGTCGCCTCCCATTGCCGCCGCGTCAAAGATTATCAGATCAGGGGTATCGCGCCCCGGATCCTCCTTACATTTTTCAAGAGCTGCCGCAAGCCTTAAAAGAGCATCGTCCAAAAGGCGGTCGTCCGCGTCAAGCGCCAGTATATAATCTCCCTTTGCGTGCCGTATCCCGTGCTGTCTTGCGGCGTAGAGTCCTATCCTGCCCATGTGTATCGCGTGGACATTTCTGTTTTCTTTAGCCAGTCTGTCACAGATTTCAGGGCTTGAATCTTTGGAGCCGTTTTCCAAAAGAATGATCTCAAAGAAATCACTTTCCTTATCGCCCTCAAAAGACCCCGGCAGTTTCTGAGATATGGCGCTCATCACGCTGTCCTCAAGAAACGTTTCTGCGTTGCACACCGGTACAATAATGGAAAAAATCATTGAATGCCGTGCTCCTCTTTCCACTTCCTGCTTCTTCTCCAGAAAAGAAGCGGTCTGACTGCCCTTTTAAATCTCTTCCGGGGGCTGTAGAATCTTGGGTATTTTTCATTTTCGCCCCACCACTTGTGGAAAATGAAAGGTTCCACCCCCTTATTCTCAGGCAGTGGATGCTCTCTGCCAAACAAAAGTGCCAGTTCAAAAGGTGCCCACTTAAGTCCGTCAGACTCCATCTCATTTTTGTGCATGCAGCAGAGGAATATGTCCTCGTTGTACATGTTGTCGTAGTCCCTCTCCCACGGAAGGTTGTGGGCGGACGGATACTCGAGGAGCCTCTTTGACCTTATAGATACGCTGTTTCCGACCCTGCACAGGTTGCCGCTCCTGTCCCTGTAGGCGTAGTCATTTTTAGGCATCGGCCAGGGAGAACCTATGTAGTCATATTCAAGGAACTCATCACGCCAGTTCTCAGGGTGTACCACAAAACCATCCGCGTGAACCACCAGACAAAAATCCGTCCTGATGTGATCCTTGAGCTCAAATACCATCTTGTAGTTAAATTTGTCTATGTCATCCAGCTTAGATGTGTAGCTGAACCTTATATTCGAAGGCAGATAAAAGGGCTTCTTGTCAGAGATCAGCACAGCATCTCCAAACTCAATATCCCTCATACTGTACTTCATGGCTCTGACGGTCTCATACACATCAACGCTCGTCATCGCCATTAAAGTAACATTTGGAAGCCTTAGTTTCTTCTCACTCATAGCTCTTTATGATCCCGCTTCTTCTCTCAAGTGACCTCACTATCTTCTTTGCGAAAAAGACTCCGAAGAGGCACTTCCTTCTTATGTTCTGGAAAAATTGAACCGCAGTCCCGGGGCGAATGTTTCTTTTGGCATAAAGGTTTGAAGTCTTTTTGTACTTCTCAAGCTCTGCCCTGCACTGCTGGGCGGAAAAAAGTCGCCCTCTCCTGTCCTGATAGGTCAGGAAACTGTATATGTTCTGCTCAGATGACCAAAAACCATCCGATATGTTATGTCTTGCCCAGTACTTTGGCGCAATGGCTTTCTTAAGCTCCCTGCTCGACATCACCGGCACAAGAGAAAATGACGAATTACTGAGGATAAGATATCTCGCGTTTTTTATCGTCACATAGTCCTTGCCCATATCAAAGTGATGACATTCATACTCAGGAAGAACCTTTTTCGCAGCCTCCTCATCTTCTGTCACCACCATGAATCTCATGGCAGGGTTTATCTTCTTCATATTTCTTATCGCGTTCAAAAAGTACCTTCTGTCCAGGTACAGCTCCGGCTGGCTTGTGTACTCACCACCGCGAAGATTGATGATGCACAGATCATCCGCCGTGTACTCATAGGACTCGGCCTCCTCTTTCACATGAAGCCAGTCCCTTATCTGATCCCTGTATTTCTCAAAGTAGCTCTCCGCCTGCATGTTCCCGTAGATGAGAGTCCCGTCCGAAACCTTAAAGAGTTCGGGGTCTGCTCCGCTTATGTAGCAGCCGTTGGTCATGTCATGGCGCGAGGTTCCGATAAAAAGTCTGTCGTCCTTCTCGTGATATATGGCAAAGTTTTTCATCTCATCCCTTGAGATCTCTCTTCCCATATCGGGTGGGTCCATGAAGTATAGTCCCTTCTTGGAATGAAAGACATTGCCGATCTGACCGGGATTTACAAATCCGAAGTCGGTGCCCTTTTCAAGGGCAAGGCATCTCGTGGTTATATAAAAAAACAACTGATTTCCAAGGCCGTAGCCCTCTATAAGTTCTGTACCTATCATAAATCCTTACTCTCTGTGAATTATTGCCCTACCGTCAAGCGTGGTCTGATGTATCTTCTCATCCTTTACTTCATAGATCACATCGCACTTCTCAATGGTGTTGAGCCTGTGGGCAATTATGACCATGGTCTTTTTGCCGTGGAAGCTGTTGATGGCCTCCATGACGGCTGCCTCTGTCTCATTGTCGAGAGCGCTGGTGGCCTCATCAAATACTAGTATCTCCGGGTTGTGATACAGTGCCCTTGCTATACCTATCCTCTGCCTCTGACCGCCCGACAATCTGACGCCTCTGTCACCTATGGTTGTGTCAAGACCTTCGGGGAGCCCTCTCACAAAGTCAGCCAGCTGCGCTTCCTCCATGACCTCCCAGATCCTGTCGTCATCGATCTCATCCGCATCTATGCCAAACGCTATGTTCTCCCTTATGGACTCATCCACGAGATAGATCGACTGGGGAATATATCCGATCTGGGCAAGCCATGACTCATAGTTGCTGAATATATTGCTCCCATCACAGAGTATGTCTCCGCTCTTAACGTGCAAAAGTCCGAGCAGTATATCCACTATGGTGGATTTACCTGCGCCGGAGGGTCCCATTATTCCGACCGACTGCCCCTTTTTGATGACCATATCCGCATTGGTAAAGATATTCACATCAGAATCGGGATAAGCAAAAGTGATATTCCGAAGTTCTATCATCCTGTCCATGTGAAGAGCAGGTCCCGCTATAGCAGCCCTCTCCGCCCTCATCGCCTTGTCTGTCTTCATTGACTCCGTGAGGTTCTCATATACAAAATCAAGACTGAACTGGTTGTAAGCTATAGTCGTGATATGCGTATTTATGCGGTTTGCGGAAGGCATGATCCTCACTGCCGCAACGCCGAAGGCTGTGAGCTGTGGAAGAAGCGTAGTGGCATCCCCGCCCCGGACTATATAGAACAGTACATACAAAAGAACTACTGCCATGAATACCGTCTCTATCATAAGCCTCGGCACGGAATTGAGAACAGCATAGTCCCTGTCTATATCAGCTCCGATCTTGCCCTGCTCATAGTAGTTCCTTATAAAGAAATCCTGCCTGTTCAGCACCTTTACATCCTTGAGACCGTATATAGCCTGAAGTCTCCACTTGGCAATCCTTGACTGGGTCTCCTGGTTCTTCCTTCCGATGTCATTGAGCCTTGGCTTTAAAACCTTTGTGGCGATCACAGTAAGTAACAGCAGTACAAACACAATGAGAACAGTCATCTGCCAGTTTACAAAAAGAAGAACGATTCCAAGACAGACCGACACAACCAGCTCAGTAGCGAGCGAAAGTAAAGAGAGCATCAAAGTAAACGTCTTGGGAATATCGCTGTCCGTGATCCTGAACACCGTCGGTATATCTGCTCCGAGGTAGTCCTCATAGGGCCTGTTCAGAAATTCCCTCATTACCCTGCTTATCATGTCATTCCTGGCCCTTGAAATAAAGGTATTCTGTCTGTGAATAAGAAACAGAAGGTAAGCGTTCTTTATCACGAACAAAAAGATCATCACAATAAGCAGAACACTTGCGAGCTTGGCATCAGTGTCGAGCCCTAAAAAGTTCACCGCATCCTGAATAAACGGGTATTTGGCAATACCCCTGTGAAGTGAATCGGGACTTAGTATCACCGACACCACCGGAAGTATCATGGAGACTCCGAGCGTCTCAAAAACACCCCCAATGAGTATAAGGACAGCCAGTATAACAAGCTGCCCTTTTTGTTTCTTATCAAATATATAGTTGATCTTGGCTAAAAGACTCACCTTTTTGGATTCATCCATGCTTATACTTCCACCTTCGTCATTCGCTCAGTATATACATCATCCATCCTCTTGTTGTTGATCCATTTTTCCGGAGCGATGATCATCTTTTCAGGAGAATCATTGAGCCATGCTGACCACCAGCTAAAAGAGCTGTTGGCGATTATGTGGTGTTTGCACCTGCTCATCAGTAGCATATCTGCCACATCGGTGTTCTCACCCTCCTGCAGTTCCACATTGATGAAGTTGTGGCCCTTGAAGTGGCTCCTGCACCACTCCTTGTCATCGGTAAATATGAAGAAGACAGCGTTCGGGTGCTTGTCCCGCACCATCTTGATGGCGGTTCTGTAATACTTCTCAGAGCACAGGTTGTGTACCTTGATGTGTTCCGCATCCAGGTAGTCAGTGCGTCTTACATGAATGCTGACCGACTCGCAGCACTCGATCTGCTGAAGTGTGGACCAGCTGACTGAGTCATGCATGATCTCCTGCGGGCGCTTGCCAAACACATCCTGGATCTCCTGTGCCACCTCCGGAGTTGAAAAATATTTATCCGACTGCCAATAGCCCACAAGGTACGCGTCTTCCTTCTGCAGAATCTCAGGGTTGAACAGTCCTTCCGTCTCATCTATCCTGAAAGTCTTGCGGCCAAAGAGCTTTCTCTTGACACGGCTTAAGAAATCCATTCTGGCATCGGTAAGGGCGATTATCTCCTCTCTGGTTGCCTTGTCGTAAGTAACACCGAATCTGTCAAGAACCGGAACCCGCAGCTTATCATCCACAAAACCCGATTCATCGTCAATCTTAACGTCTTTCCCTCTATGTTTAAGTTCCTTGTACAGGGCGTATTGGAACATCTGATTTCCAAGTCCGCCCTTAAGCTGAATGATGATCATGTCTCCTCCGCAGTATATATAAAATCACTAATATATTATACTCAATACTCACCCGCAAGACAAATAATTGTTAGTCCTCTTCCTCCAACTCATAGTATATTTTGTTTTCAATGTTATACTTAATCGTTTCAACTCCGCTCTCATAGT
>JAEEGL013334049.1_pt1 | contig 23622 bp, 13 predicted proteins | sample 9134231 | NCBI WGS metagenome assembly JAEEGL01 (sample SAMN16246548, study PRJNA631951) | gut metagenome | biome: gut microbiome; feature: rumen; material: fiber-attached | host: Bos | place: Iran: Karaj | collected 2018-10 | reverse complement strand
TCCACTATGAAAATGATCGCCCCTTCCCTGCTCTCGGCAGATTTTCTGAATCTTGGTAAGGATATCGACATGGTCAACCGCAGCGAAGCCGACTGGTTCCATTGCGACGTGATGGACGGACGCTTCGTACCCAACATCTCGTTCGGCATCCCCGTGGTACAAGCCATCAGCCAGCAAGCCGAGAAACCGCTGGACGTCCACCTGATGATCGTAGAGCCAGAAAAGTATTTCGAGGCTTTCGTGAAGGCAGGCGCCGACATCATCACCTTCCACTACGAGGCTTGCACCCACATCCACCGCGCGGTGCAGCAGCTGAAGGCCCTCGGCGTGAAGGCCGGCGTGGTGCTCAATCCGCACACCCCCGTGTCCGTATTGGAAGACATCCTCGGCGACCTCGACCTGGTGCTGTTGATGAGCGTCAACCCAGGCTTCGGCGGACAAAAGTTCATCGAACGCACTTTCGAGAAAATCCGCAAGCTCCGCGCCATGATCAATGAACAAGGCCTTGACACCATGATCGAAGTGGATGGTGGGGTGAACACCCAGAACGCCGCCGCCCTCTTCGAGGCCGGCGCCGACATCCTCGTGGCCGGGAATGCGGTGTTCAAGTCAGAAGATCCCGAAGCCACGATCCGTATGATGAAATCTTTAAATCTTTAAATCTTTAAATCGTTGAATCTTTAAATCTCTAAATCCACAAATATGAACGATTCCATCCTGAAACTCGCCCCTGCTGGCGTATGGAAAGAATTCCAAGGCATCCTCAACGTGCCACGTCCTTCCAAGAAAGAAGCCCAGATGGTCAAATACCTTGAGCAATGGGCCAAAGACCACAAGATCAAATATACCAAGGAAAAATGCGGTAACATCATCATGACCGTGCCCGCCACCAAAGGCATGGAAGACCGCAAGATGATCGCCCTCCAGGCCCACATGGACATGGTGTGTGAAAAGAACGGCGACAAGGTCCACGACTTTGAGAAAGACCCGATCGAAGCGGTCATCAAAGGCGAGTGGGTCCACGCCAACGGCACCACCCTCGGCGCCGACGACGGCATCGGCGTCGCCGCCGCCCTGGCTGTCATCACCGACCCGAAGGTGAAACACGGTCCACTGGAGTGCATCTTCACCGTCGACGAGGAGACCGGCCTCACCGGCGCCATGGCCCTCGACCCCAAACACATGAAGAGCCGCATCCTGCTCAACCTCGACTCCGAGGACGAAGGCGAGATCTTCATCGGCTGCGCCGGCGGCATGGACACCATCGTGAAGATGTGGTACGACCTGGAACCCGCTCCGGAAGAAGCCACCGCCTACCGCGTCACCGTGAAAGGCCTTAAAGGCGGCCACAGCGGCGACGACATCAACAAGAACCTGTCCAACGCCAACAAGCTGCTGACCCGCATCCTGTTTGATGCTACCAGCCGGTACGACTTCGCACTCTACGACTTCCAAGGCGGCAACCTCCGCAACGCCATCGCCCGTGAAGCCACGGCCGTGGGCTACCTGCCCAACGAGTGCTGCGAAGAATTCGTGAAGTACTGCAAGGAGATGGAAGCCAACTTCAAGAACGAATACCAGGTGGCCGATCCCGGCATCACCTTGGTCGCCGAGAAGGCTGAGATCCAGCCCGACGTCGTCATCGACGAGATGTCGCAGTTTGAGTTGCTCAACGCCCTCTACGCCTGCCCGCACGGCGTCATCGAGTGGTCGCAGACCATCCCGAACTTCGTGGAGACCTCCACCAACCTGGCCTCCTGCAAGAAGAGAGAAGGCTACTTCTTCATCCAGACCTCACAGCGCAGCTCCATCGACTCGGCCAAAGTGAACGTGGCCAACATGGTGGAGACCGTCTTCAACCTCGCCGGCGCCGACGTGGAACACACCGATGGCTATCCCGGCTGGACCCCCAACCCCAAGTCGAAGATCTGCGACATCGCCGTGAAAGTCTATAAGAAACGCTTCGGCAAAGACCCGAAGGTGCGTGCCATCCACGCCGGCCTCGAATGCGGCCTCATCGGCGACAAGATCAAGGGCATGGATATGATCAGCTTCGGACCCACCCTCCGCGGCGTACACTCCCCCGACGAGCGTCTGGAGATCAAGACCGTACAAATGTTCTGGGACTTCCTCTGCGATATCCTTAAGAACGCACCGAAATAATCCTTCTTAGGTTGCTTTGCAGCAACTTTCTAAGCGTGCGGGGTATCCCACGAGGCACATTCGTAGCAGACCGAAGGGAGCTACGCAGTGCCGTTGGGATACCCCGCTAAGCGTAATATTAGGACACCCCGTTAAGCTTAGAATGATACATGAAAACCTGGGGCGGCAGCCCCTTAAGCGTGCGAAGCACCTCCAAAAGGCACCTCAGCAACGGACCGAAGGGAGTTGCGTAGTGCCGTTGGAGGTGCTTCGCTAAGCTTAACTACTTGGAACAGCGGCGCGCCTTTGGCGTGTTTCTCAGCGGGCAATCCGCCTTACAGCAAGAACACTTGTTTTTGCCTTTACGCAAGGCGACCACCGCCAGCACCACAAGGGCCAGCACCACCAACAACACGATGACCGTAGCGAGATTCATCCGATAACTGCGTTGGCGATGAGATAAGCGAACCAGGCACAGACCCAGGCCACCAGGCACTGGAACAACACCACAAACAAGACCCACTTGCCCCCCAATTCACGACGGATGGAAGCCACGGCAGCCACACAAGGCGTATAGAGCAGGCAGAACACCAACATCGAGATGCTGGAGACCATGGTGAAGAGCGGCATGGCGTTCAACACCTCCAGGGTGGCAACCACACTCTCCTTGGCCATGAAGCCACTGATCAAGGCAGTGACCACCTGCCAGCTGCCCAAGCCCAGAGGCCGGAACACCGGGGCGATCCAGCCGGCTACGGAAGCCAACATGCTACCTTCGCCGTTTTCCACCATCTGGAAATGGAAGTCGAAAGTCTGGAGGAACCAGATCACCAGCGTCGCCAGGAAGATCACCGTGAACGCCCGTTGTACGAAGTCCTTGGTCTTATCCCAAAGCAGGTGCGCCACGTTCTTGGCACTCGGAAGCCGGTAGTTGGGTAGCTCCATCACAAAAGGCGCCACATCGCGGTTCCCGCCCATCCATTTCGTGACAAGGGCCGTCAAGACCCCCACTGCGATTCCCAACAGATACAGGCAAATCAGCACCAGACCCCCATGACCGGGAAAGAACATGCTGGTGAAGAACCCGTAGATCGGGATCTTGGCCGAGCAGCTCATGAACGGCGTCAGCAGGATGGTACGCCAGCGGTCGTGGGTGGAATGAAGCGTACGCGTGGCCATCACTGCGGGGACCGTGCATCCGAACCCGATGAGCATCGGGACGATGCTATGTCCCGTCAGTCCCAGCTTACGGAGGAAGCTGTCGCTCACAAAGGCCACGCGGGCCATGTAGCCACTGTCTTCCAACAAGCTGAGGAAGAAGAACAACAAGATGATGATCGGCACAAAACTCAGCACGCTGCCCACGCCGCCGAAGATACCGTCCACCACAAGCGACTGCACGGCGGGGTTGACGTTCCAACGGGCGAGCGCCCCACCACAACGTTCGGCTAACCACGAGATGCCTTGGTCGAGCCAGTCCTGGAGCGGAGCACCCAAGGCGTCAATGGAGAGGTAGATGACCCCCACCATCACGAGGATGAAAATCGGGATGGCCGTCCATTTACCCGTCAGGATACGGTCGATGCGGCGGCTGCGCTGGTATTCCTTGCTCTCCTTGGGCTTCACCACGGTGCGGCTGCAGAGACGTTTGATGAAGGCAAAACGCATCTCGGCCATGGCCGCGGCACGGTCCAGGCCACGTTCCTCCTCCATCTGGACGATGAGGTGTTCCAGGGTCTCCTTCTCGTTCTGCGAGAGTGCCAAGGCCTTCATCACCACCTCGTCGCCTTCCACCAGCTTGGAGGCGGCAAAACGCAGGGGGATGCCGGCACGCTGGGCATGATCCTCGATCAGGTGCATGATGCTATGGAGACAACGGTGTACGGCACCTCCATGGTCATCTTTATCACAAAAGTCCTGACGCACAGGTACTTCCTGGTATTTCGCCACATGGATGGCATGGTCCACCAATTCAGACACGCCTTCGTTCTTGGAAGCCGCGATGGGCACCACCGGCAGTCCCAGGATCTTCTCCATCTCGTTGACCAGGATGGTGCCTCCATTGTTACGAACCTCATCCATCATGTTGAGTGCCAATACCATAGGCATCCCCAACTCCATCAGTTGCATGGTCAGGTAGAGGTTACGCTCGATGTTGTTGGCATCCACGATGTTGATGATCGCCTTGGGTTGCTCATCGATGATGAACTGCCTTGAGACGATCTCCTCGGAAGTATAGGGCGAGAGCGAATAGATGCCCGGAAGGTCGGTGACCGAAGTCTCCGGATGCCCTTTGATGACGCCATCCTTCCGGTCGACGGTGACCCCGGGGAAGTTACCCACATGCTGGTTGGCACCGGTGAGTTGGTTGAACAGCGTCGTCTTGCCACAGTTTTGCTGACCTGCCAAGGCGAACGTCAGCTTCGTTCCTTTGGGTAAGGGATTCTCATGCTCCTTGTCGTGATAGATGCCTTCCTCTCCCAATCCCGGGTGGGCGTTATGATCATGCAAAGCGCTGATATACAATCTATTAGTATCAAATTCGCCAGATGGGTTGTCCACGATTTCCTTCTCATCGCAGGGTTCCACGGCAATCAGGGCGGCATCCGCTTTACGCAGCGTCAACGAATAGCCGTGGATCAGCACTTCCATAGGGTCGCCCAAAGGCGCATACTTCACGATCTTGATGATGGCATCGGGAATCAAGCCCATGTCGAGAAAATGCTGGCGACGGGAGCCCTCGCCGCCAACGCCTTTGATTCTCGCAGGTTGGCCAATCTCAAGTTGCTCCAATGACATTTTCATACTTTTCGTTTTAATTGGCAAAGATACGACACTTGTTCCCTCGTTGTACTACCTATTTTTAGGGATTTTTGCGATCGATCCTCCCCCGAGGGAAGGACCCTCTCAGTCCATCGGATCCTCGGGCTCCCTTTTCACGGGAACCATAAGTGGCAAGGGGGTCTCTCGGGTCTGGTAACGGACACGCACTTCAGGCAGCTTGTCGGCACCCCGCGCCTCACAGGTAAAGGTCACTTCCGTCTCGCCTGCCGGCAGCACGGGAAGCCCCTCCACGGCCATCTCTTTCAACGTGTTGAAGTCCCCGTCGGTAATACGCACCGTCCCATTATAACCACAAAACAACTGCTGCCCCGCTTTCACGGTACAAGGGAAACGCAGGGTATCGGCTCCGATGACGATGCTGGGCTGCCGGATCTCGCCTTTGCCCTGCACCTCGATGGACAAGGCCAGGCTGCTCTTCTCCGACGACTTCCACTGCCAAGTCTCACGAATCGGGCCCTTGGCTACGGCACAACGGTACCGGCGAGAGATCCGGACAGGATACAATAGGAAGCTGTCGTCGCCGTAGGGTTCGAGATGCCAGTCGGCGTATGGATCCTTCAGGTCCTCTTTCTGTTGCTCGGTCAGGATGCCCGCGTCACGCACTGTGTTCCAGGCCTTCACCAAGACCATCATCCGGTCGAGTAGCCCATGCCGTTGAACCGTCGCTTGGTCGATCACCAGTCCATAGCCGGCATCGAAAGCGGCTGCCTTGGCAAGGAACCATTCCAGTTCTTCCAAGGTGGTGACCGGCTGCCGACCCTCCGAAGGATGGATGTTGAACCAGCCCAACGACATCGCATGGCTCGCAAGGCCCGCTTGTCCCAGGGCTTTCCTGGCCTCTTGTTCCCAAGCCTCCACCTGCCTTACCCGCACCGCGCCGTCCACCTTGTTCATGCCCGATGCATCGGCATAACGCACAAAACGCAATCCTGCCGCTGCAATCCGCTGAGCAAGATGCCACCGGACCGAGTCGCACAAGGCACCGTCCGGAGCGACGAAACGTCCCGGAGCGTCCCAAAGCTTGTACGCCTCGGCGTGTGCCCCGTGTTCGGAAGCGGCCGTCCCATACGCCCCTCGGGCACAACGATAGAGGATCACCGACTCCTGGGCCGGTTCCATGGTGCCATAGGCGATCATTTCGCCCTCCACCCAGAGCAGGTTGAGGGTGGAGGGTTGGCTGAACACCGCATTCGGATAGAGGGCAAACGCCCCCTGTTCGGCATCGATGCCATGGTACAAGTCCACCTTCGCCGAGCGTTTCAACTGGGCATAATACCTGGGTGAGAAATAGGCGTCGTTCAGGCTGATGGCCTCTTGCTGTGCGAAGATCCCCAGCTGTACGCCCCGGTTTGACGCCTGCGCCACCATCCGTGCCACCGACTTGTCTCCTTCTGGGGCAAAGTCGGGATTCCACTGATAATGGCCGTAAGAGGAGAAAGGCGTACGTTGCAGCAAGCCCTCAAGCCCGGCCTCCCCACAGAGGTCGAGCATCCGGTCGAAATGTTCCGCAGAGAAATCCGAAACCAGGTAGGTGTCGGGCGACTGGCCCAACAACCATCCACATAGCATCCACGCCGTTAACAAGAGACCGATTCTTTTCATTTTCGACCAAATATGCGGCAAAAATACTACTTTTGCATGAGAAAACCAATCCACCATGAACTGGAACGACCTTCTTTCCACGCATCGCTACGCCTCGCCGCACAAGAGTGCCGACATCCGCAGCTCCTTTCAACGCGACTACGACCGCATCATCTTCTCCAGCGCTTTCCGGAGACTGCAGAACAAGACCCAGGTGTTCCCCCTGCCTGGCGCCCAAATGGTCCACAACCGATTGACACACAGCTTGGAAGTGGCCAGCGTCGGTCGCTCCATCGCCTGTCGCACCGTCCAGAAGCTTCTTGGCAAACATCCTGAGCTGAAAGACCGTCAATCCGACATCGAGACCATCGTGTCCACGGTATGCCTCGCCCACGACCTCGGGAACCCACCCTTCGGCCATTCTGGCGAAGACACCATCAGCAGCTTCTTCAAGGACGGGAAAGGCAAGGAACTGCAGGCTTCCATGCTGCCCGAACAGTGGAGCGACCTGATCGCCTTCGAAGGCAACGCCAACGCCTTCCACCTGCTGACCTGCCAGTTCAAGGGACGGCGCCCCGGGGGATTGTCGCTGACGGCCGCCACGTTGGGTGCCTTGATCAAATACCCCTACCCTTCCTACAACAATGGAAACCGGAAAAAATACAATGTGTTTTATTCCGATCTCGAGGTATTTGAAGCGACCATGCGTGAATGCGACATTCCAACCATCGACAGCGAGCACAACGTCTACGCACGGCATCCCCTTTCCTATATGATGGAAGCCTCCGACGACATCTGCTACCTCATCCTCGACATGGAAGACGCCCACAAGCGGGGCATCATCAGCACCGAGGCCATCGAGCAAGCCTTCATGTCGTTCTTCGACCCCGTCAAAGACGCCGGAGTGTTCAAGCACAAAGAGGACGTCTATCGTGAAGTGAGCGACCCCAACGAGCGGATGGCCTTCCTGAGGGCCACCTTGATCAACAAGCTCGTCAACCTGGCCAGCGACATCTTTGTGGCGCATTACGACGAAATCATGGAGGGGACCTTCAAAGACAGCCTGATTGCCTACCTCCCCGAGCATGAGGAGCAAGCCTTGAAACAATGCCGCAAGCAATCCGTGAAAGACATCTACCGGCATCCGTCCGTCGTCAAGATCGAGCTGACCGGGTTCAATGTCATCGGAACCTTGATGGAAGCGTTTGTCGCAGCCGTGCTGGAACCCGACAAGACCTACAACAAGAAACTGCTGAGCCTGATGCCGGAACAGTTCACGCCTATCAAGGAAGGCATGTATTACAAGATCCAATCGGTGATCGACTTCATCTCCAACATGACCGACCTATACGCCGTCCAACTCTACAAGGACTTGCGTGGAATCGATTAACCGCTCCACGGACGCGCTCCGATGTGCGGAAGGCTTTATCTTCTCAACGCTCGTTCAGGCTCTGCCGGGCGTATGGCGTCAAATCCTGGGTGGCAAACTCCCCGCGGAGATACTTGAAATAACCGGCGACTGCCACCATGGCGGCATTGTCGGTGGAATAGCTCAACCGGGGAATGAACACCTTCCAGTGGTATTTCTCCCCCATGGCCAGCATGGCGTCATGCAAGCCGCTGTTGGCGCTGACCCCGCCGGCGATGGCCACCGTCTTGATACCCGTTTGTTTGCTGGCTTTCACCAACTTGTTCATCAGGATGTCGATGATTGTTTTTTGCACCGAGGCGCAGAGGTTCTCTTTGTTCTCCTCGATGAAATTCGGATTCAGTTTCAGCTGATCACGAACGGTATATAAGATACTGGTTTTCAATCCACTGAAGCTATAATCCAACCCTGGGATGCTCGGCTTGGCAAATTGGAATGCTTCCGGGTCGCCCAACTTGGCCAGCTTGTCGATGACCGGACCGCCCGGGTAAGGAAGCCCCAGGATCTTGGCCGTCTTGTCGAAAGCCTCGCCAGCCGCGTCGTCGATGGTCTTGCCGATCACCTCCATGTCGAAATAGTCCTTCACCACCACGATCTGGGTATGCCCGCCCGAAACCGTCAGGCAAAGGAAGGGGAAGTCGGGCACCTCGGTATGGGTGGCATCGGTGGCAAAATGCACCAGGATGTGGGCATTCATGTGGTCGATCTCCACCATCGGGATGTCAAGCGTCTGCGCAAACGCCTTTGCGAAGGAGGTGCCGACCAACAATGAACCTAAAAGTCCAGGTCCACGGGTAAAAGCGATTGCGGATAATTGTTTTTTGTCTATATTTGCATTCTTTAAGGCCGTGTCGATGACGGGGATGATGTTCTGCTGATGCGCGCGCGAGGCCAACTCGGGGACGACGCCTCCGTATTGCTCGTGCACCTTCTGTCCGGCAATGACGTTGGAAAGCACACAGGTGCCTTGGAGAACCGCAGCGGAAGTGTCGTCGCAAGAAGACTCGATGCCTAGGATATATTCGTTCATGAACTGAGATTTGGAGGCTCAAAATTATTAAAAAAAAGATTATCCATAGCATCCTCGTGATCATCGTGGTGTTCGTTTCGTTCATCATGAGCATCTTTGTGGCCATCCAAGACCCTATCATTCAGAAGTTTGCCATCAGAATCGCTGGGGGATACATTTCTCAAAAAACCGGTGCCGACATTCGTATCGGACGGTTGTACATCTCCCCCAATTTCACCATCCACATTGATCATTTTTCGGTCAAAGACCTGAAAGGCAACAATTTGCTGGCTGTGGAAGAATTGAAGGTACGCCCCGTCATGGAAGATATCATACACGGGGACATCCATATAGGAACGGTGGAATTGAACGAAGCGCAGGCCAATTTGATCACCTACGAAGGTGAAAACCAGATGAATTTCCAGTTCTTGGTGGATGCCTTCTCAACCGACAAAGAAAAAGACCCCAATAAAAGCACGGAGGTCTATGTGGACCAGATTGTGCTTCGCAACCTTGACTTCCAGCTGTGGAACCAAAACAAAGACCATCCTGGGAAGACCGAACAGCATCTGATGGATTATTCGCATCTGGCTGTCGACAGCATCAACCTCGATGTGGAGAACCTGGCCATTCGCGGCGACAACATCACCGCCCAGCTCAACCATCTGGCCGCTTCCGAAGCGAGCGGATTCAAGCTTGTTGACTTAAGCAGCGAGGTCAACGTATCTCCCTCTGGCATTCTGCTCGACAGTTTGCGGCTGAAGACCCCCAACAGCGATCTTCATCTCGACCTTAAGATGCTTTATAACGGCTATCAGGCGTTTAGCAGCTTTGTTGACTCGGTCCGATTCGACACAAAAATCTATCCTACCAAACTCTTGGTCAGTGACTTGGGTCCCTTTACGCCTGTGCTCTATGAGATGCCCGACCTGGTACAATTCGAGGGCTGGATGCAAGGGCCTGTCAAAGACTTCAAGATCGATGGGCTGGACTTGAGACTCGGCAGACGCACCCACTTTGTGGGCGACATCGCCTTGCAGCCGATGAACCTGAAAGACCGGATGCAAGTCCTCAATATCAAGCGGCTCGACTACGATTACAACGATCTCACCCACTTCTACCTCCCCATCCCCTCCAAGACCATCCCCCTCCCACCGGCATTGGCTTCGCTCGGGCACGGCACCATCAACGGCCAGTTCAACGGGTCGATGAACAAATTCAAAACCTCACTCAATGCCACTTCAGAGATCGGCAACGTGAACATCAGCCTCAACAAACGTGTGGATGAGAACCACGAAAACGTGTTTGAAGGCCAAGTGAAAGCCGATCGCCTCAACGTCGGATTGGTGGCCAACGCACCAAAAGTCATCGGCACCCTCGACCTCGACGCCTTGGTATCCGCTCGGCAGACCCGAAGCGGTGACTTTGAACTTGACATCAACGGGGCGGCACGTGATGCAGAACTTTTAGGCTCCACCATCAACGAGATTGACCTCAACGGCAGGCTCCAAAGCCAATGTTTCAACGGCAAGATCCGTATTGACGACGACGAGTTGGGCATGAACTTCAACGGGCGGTTCGACTTCAGCAACCCGAAGGCACTTGGAGGCGACTTCAAGGCCGACATCTCCCACGCCGACCTTTATCAGCTCCACCTTGTCAAAGACGACAAAGTATCGGTACTTCAGGCCACCGTCACTGCCAACATGAAAAACATCAACAATTTCAACGAAGCCGAGGGGTCTCTCGTCATCGACAACGTAGCCTTTACCAACAGTAGCGGCGACTATGCCATGAAACAGTTCAAGGCCACCATTGTCAACGACAACCTGTTCCAGAAGCGCATCAACGCCAACTGCGATTTCTTCGACTTCAACATGGCAGGCAAGATGAACTTCAACACCTTGGGTATCGCTTTCAAGCAATATATCTACCATTATGTGGAGGTACCCCAGTGGACGGACGACTTGGAACGATTTGATAATAGCAAGAAATCGTCGGATCAGGACTTCATCGTTGAGTTGAACCTCAAAAACCCAAAGCCGCTCACCCAACTACTCATGCCCAGCCTCACTCTTGCGAAAAACACCACGTTGAATGGCACCTTTACCACCAAGTCGAATTCGCTGAACCTGACCCTCCGGTCCAATTCAGTGAAACTGAACAACATCAAGTTCAGCCAACTCGAATGCAAGAGCCTCAGTACGCCACGGCGTTCCATCACACGCCTCAGCTTGAGCCAAGTGGTGCTTCGCGACTCCACAGCAACCGATTCCACCAAGATCAGCCTCGATCGTTTCCATACCACACTCGTGCTTGAAAACGACAGCGTGAAGACGAACATTGTCTGGGACGACATCGAAACAGACGACCACAACAAGGCAGCGATTCACGCCTCCTTTGTGCCCACCCTCACCGGAGGCAGATTCAACATTGCCAGTGCCGACATCCTCCTCAACGATTCCGTTTGGACTGTCAGTCCCGACAACTACGTTGAGATCGACGAAGGCAAGATCAAAATCTCCAATGTGGCATTGATCAGCCATCAACAGAGCCTCACCGCCAACGGCTACGCCCCTATGAATCCTGGCGACACACTCGCTGTCTCGTTGAACCGTTTCAACCTAGCCACCCTTAATTTCCTCACAATGGGCAAGGGGCTCAACTTTGAAGGATTCATCTCGGGAGATGCCTCCGTGAGCAACCTCAAGGAAGACCCAACCGTCTTCGCCAACCTTGGCATTGACAAATTGGGGCTCAACGGACAAACCTACGGGAATGCCATCATTTTCAGCCAATGGGACAACGAGGAGAATGCCATCGACCTACAATTGGGTTTGATTGACCAAGAAAAAGAGGTCATCAACTTTGGCGGCACCTACTATACCAAACGAAAAAACGACAACCTCGATTTCAAGTTGGTTGCACAAGGACTGGATATCGGCATCCTTTCACCTTTCCTCCAAAAAGCCGTACGACGCCTCCAAGGAACCTGTAACGGGGTTGTCGACATCAAGGGGTCGCTCCAGCAGCCCGACATTCAAGGTTCGCTGAGTATCGATGACGGCGGTTGCAGGGTCAACTTCCTGAACACCTACTATACTTTCAGTCCCACCATTTCATTAAACGACGGGCTCATCAGCCTAAGCAACTTCTCGCTGACAGATACCCTGGGCAACTCCGCCCTAGTGAGTGGCCAAATCATGCACCATCATTTCAAGAACTTCGTTCTCGACATCAAGATGTATCCGCATAATTTCCTGGCCTTGGCCACCAATGCCGCACTCAGCCCGTCGTTCTACGGTACCGCCATCGCCAATGGCGTGGTGAAGGTACAAGGGCCCATCGACAACCTGGACCTCGACATCAAGGCCATGACCCGAAAAGGAACTTCCATGACCATTCCACTCGGTGGCAAGTCCAGTGTCGCAAAGCATGAGTTCATCACCTTTGTCGACCACTCCAAGCCTGTCGTTTCAGAAGAAGAGAGCCTTGCCGAGCGGGTCAAGAAAAAAGTTCCTTCCCACTTCAACATTCACCTGGACCTTAACGTCAACAACGACGCCCAGGTAAAGATTGCCCTGCCCAACAACCTCGGTTCCATGGAAGCTCGTGGTGAAGGCGTCATCAAACTGGGTCTACCCTCCAACAACAACATGTCCCTCATCGGCGACTATGTGATCCACTCTGGTTCCCTCGCCCTCAACGTCCAGGACATGCTCCGGCGGAACTTTACCCTCGACCCAGGCAGCAGCATCTCATGGACCGGCGATCCCGTCAACGGCACCATCAACGCCACTGGTGTCTACCAGACCAAGGCCGCCTTGAGTTCGTTGGGACTCATCGACTCTACCAACATGAATTCCAGCAACGTCAGGGTTGACTGTCTGGTACGCCTCAAGAACAAGCTGCTCAACCCCGACATCACCTTTGGACTGCGTTTGCCCAAAGCCTCTGAAGACATGCAGATGGCCGTGTTCAACGTCATCGACACGACCAATCAAGCCGAGGTACTGGTTCAGACCTTGTATCTGTTGTTGTTCAACAGCTTCAATTACGGAAGCGGCGGCAACTACACTGGTTTCATCAGCAACCAATTGAACGAATTCATCTCCCAGTTTACCAACGACATCGACATCAACGTGAACTACAAGCCTGGCGACGACCTCAGCAACGAAGAGATGACCGTTGCCATGAGAAAGCAATTGTTTGACGACCGCCTGACCATCGAAACCAATTTCGGGGTCATCATCCCCACCTCCACCTATGCGTCCAATTCCACCAGTATCGTAGGCGACTTCAACCTCGACTACAAGATTACCAAAGACGGACGACTAAGCGGACAGGTCTTCAACCGGTCGAACTACAACACTATCTACTACCAGTACACCTACTACAAAATGGCCCCCTATACCCAAGGCATCGGTCTTACTTACAACAGGAATTTCGATTCCTTCGGAGACCTCTTCAAGAAGCGGACCAACACCTTGAACCTGCCGAGCAGGCCTATCATCGACCGTCCCGTCAAACCAGACAGCCCCACGACAAACCATGCAGAACAATCCGAATAAAGCCTTCAAGGTTTATCAAGCCTCCGCCGGTTCAGGAAAGACCTACACCATCGTGAGGGAATATCTCATGCTTTGTTTGGAAAGCAAAGCCGCCACCTCCAAATACAACCAGATTCTCGCCATCACCTTTACCAACAAGGCGGCCAACGAGATGAAGGACAAGATCACCAACCAACTGCTCGACATCATCAACAGCGACCTTGACAAGGAAGCCCAAGGAATGGAGGCCGATTTGCTGGGCCTCTTGGGCATCGATCGGGTACAGCTCAAGGAAAACGCCAAAGAATTATTTACCAAAATAATACATAATTATAGTGATTTTTACATCTGCACCATCGATGCATTTGTGCAGAAACTGGCTCGTTCTTTCGCCAAGGACCTGGGATTGCCCAACCAATTCAACGTCAGCATCGACGAGGAAGAAGTATCCGAAGCCATCACTGAGCGCATCGGTGAACAGATTGGGATGGGCAATGGTTATCTCACCAAGGTGGTCGAGGACTTCAGCCGCCAGAAAATGGACCGCGAAAAGAGCCCCAAGGTGACAACCGACATCCGACAGTTTGTCGGCAAACTGTTTTCGGAAAACGCCTTCCAAAAAGGCGAGCAGAAACATTTTGAGACCGAAGAGGAATACAAGGAAACTCGTGATTACCTTCTAAAGAAGACCAAAGTCTTCGAAGCCTGGTGTGTGCAGTTCGCAAAAGACTTTGAGACCTTTAAGCAGAAGAACAGTCTTTGTCCGGAAGATTTCAGCGGCAAGTCGAGAAGTCCGTGGTTCAGCTTTTTCAAGAAACTAAAAAACAACGACTACGTCGGCACCATCGACCCCCTTCAAAAGATAATCCATGACGAAACTGATTGGTATCACAAGGATTTGCTCAAGAAAAAGGGCATCGCTGCAGTTGAGATCCTCAACGCCGAATTTGAAAAGTCCATTCTCGGCCCTGCCCCATATTACCTTGAACAGGTAGGTATGTATCTGTTCCATAAAAGCATCTTAGACGACCTCAGCCTTTACGTGCTGCGTGCGAAGATCAAAAGCGAGATGGAGGCCTATATCGGTGAAGAGCAGATTGTTCCCATCGCCGAATTCAACAAGCGCATCAACGAGATGATGGGAGACTTCTCGGTTCCTTTCATCTACGAACGGATGGGAGAGCATCTCAAGCATCTCTTCATCGATGAATTCCAAGACACCTCGGTACTTCAGTGGCAAAACCTGATTCCCTTGTTGGACAACAGTCTGGCCAAAAACCAGATGAGCATGGTCGTAGGTGACGGCAAACAATCCATCTACCGATGGCGAAACGGCGAAGTGGGACAGATTGCCAGCCTCCCGCTCATTTACGAAAAACCCGCCGAAAGCACTGCCTTCCAAGCCTTTGAGCAGAGCCTGATCAACAATTTCAACTTTAACGAACTGCGGACCAACTACCGGTCTCTGACCAACATCATCGACTTCAACAATGCGTTCTTTCAATTCAGTGCTGGTTTCCTTTCGGACGACTGCCGTAAGGTTTACCTGGAACAAAACGAACAGTTCCATAAAGAAGTCACCATTGAGCAACGGCATCGTTATCAAGAGCCTGGCTATGTGCAAGTGCAGCTCCTCGATGTCGATGAAAGCGACGATGAAGTCATGTTGGGTCGTATCAAGGCACTTGTCGAAGAGGCACTCGACAAGGGATTCACCAAGAGTGACATCACCATTCTGGTACGGAAAAACAAGATAGGTTCCATGGTGGCCAGTTACCTGAACGACCATGGTATTGATGTCGTTTCGGCCGACTCCATCCTCTTGAAGACTTCCGACAAGGTCATGCTGGTGCTCAGCATGTTGGATTGCCTGATCAAAAGCAACAATGCCAGTGCCATAGCCACCATGCTGTATTACTGGAACATTACCCACCGTGAGAGTTTCGACGGCAACACCGATGGTTTCTTTGAGCAGGCACGGCAGATCGCCAAGGGAGAACTGAGCATGGAAGAAACCTTGGGGCTGGAACCCCAGGCTTTCAAACTCCTGCTTTCGAGATCTTACAGCCTTTACGATCTCTGCTCTGCCATCATCCGACTGTCGGGATTCAACACCGTGGGCGACATCTTTCTCAACTTCCTGCTCGACACCGTCTACAAATGGCAATCGGCCACCGAAGCCAGCATCAAGGGCTTTTTGGAATATTGGGAGGCAAAGAAAGACGATCTCACCGTGGTCAGTGGCCATGCCGATGCCGTCAACATCATGACCATCCACAAGGCCAAAGGCCTCGAATTCAACGTAGTGATCTGCCCCTTTGTCAAAGACAAGATCGACGACAAAAAAACCAACACACTTTGGATCACTCCGCAGGAACTGGGCTTTGAGCCCATCCCCCACATCGAGAAGGTACAACTCTCCCTCACCGAAGACAGTTCCAAATGGACGGAACAAACCAAACGCCTCTATGAACTGGATATCGAAAAGGCCAAACTCGACAACCTCAACCTGAATTACGTTGCCTTCACCCGTGCCGTGCAACGGCTGTATATCCTCTCCTACAAAACCGAGGATTCCAGCAAGAGTCCGATCAATGCCTTCCTAAAAGACCATCCCGACCATTACGGGAGCCCTGACACCCGCAAGGTGCAATTGAAGAAAGAGGGAGATTCCAAGGTCATTGAGTTCCTGCACGAATCGGCTGCAAGCGAATGGTTCAACAAAATCAGCATCGACCCCAACCCAAGCATGTTCTGGATTCATCCTGAAGACAAGATGAGTCCCGTGGAATGGGGCACTTTTGTACACCAAACCTTATCGGAAGTACAGCATGAAGCCGATTTCGACAAGGCCTTGGCACCGCATTTGGATGCGGGGGTAATCGACCAAGCCACCGCCGACATGCTCAAAGAACAATTCCTTCAAATGGCACGACATCCCTTGCTCAGCAAAGCATTTAGCACCCAAGCCAAGGTCAAGAACGAATGCGAGATCCTGTTAGCTGACGGCAACATCCTTCGACCCGATCGATATGCTGAACTGCCCGACAAGATCTACCTTTTGGATTACAAGACCGGAAAGCCCGAAACCGAACACCATCGCCAATTGGGCCATTATCGGGAAGTCCTGAAAAACATGGTTTCCAAACCCATTGAAGCCTACTTGGTATACCTCCAAGATACGGTAAAGGTTGTTCCCGTAGGCAAGCCTGACGTTCAAATGACAATCAATTTCAATTAAAAACAATACCATGAAAAAACTGCTCACCCTAGTCCTTCTTCTTAGCTTAGGCCAAGTCGCAACAGCCCAGCAGGAGGCCAAAATGCTCCGTTTCCCCACCATCCACGGCAACGACGTGGTTTTCACCCATGGTGGCGACCTATACAAAGTCGGCATTCAAGGCGGCATCGCCCACAAACTGACCAATGACGTGGACGGTTACGAGATGTTCGCCCGGTTCTCCCCCGACGGAAAGCATCTGGCATTTACGGGCCAATACGACGGCAACACTGAAGTTTATGTCATGCCCTATCCTGAATGTGGCACCCCTACCCGACTCACCTACACGGCCACCCTGGGCCGCGATGACGTGAGCGACCGCATGGGACCCAACAACATGGTGATGGCCTGGCGTGACAACGAAAACATTGTGTTCCGTTCCCGCAAACAAAGCTGGGACGATTTCGTTGGCCAACTCTTCCTCGCCAACATCGAAGGCGGCATCGCCGAGCAACTCCCCTTGCCCGAAGGCGGCTGGATCTCGTATTCTCCCGACGGCAAGAAGATTGCCTACAACCGGGTGATGCGTGAGTTCCGTACCTGGAAATATTATAAAGGCGGCATGGCCGATGATGTTTGGATTTACGACTTCAAGAGCAAGAAGATCGAGAACATCACCAACAATGACGCGCAGGACATCTTCCCCATGTGGGTCGGTGAAAAGGTATATTTCTGCAGTGATCGCGACCGCACGATGAACCTCTTTGTGTATGACCTCAAGACCAAGCAGACCGCCAAGGTGACTGACTACACCTATTACGACATCAAATACCCCTCTTTGGGCGACAATGACATTGTTTATGAAAACGGTGGCGAACTGTTCCGCTATAACTTGAAGGACGGCAAGGTCTACCCCATCCCAGTACAAATCCTTGACGATGGCAACTCCACCCGCAACAAATATGTGGATTGCAGCAAGTTCATCAACTCCAGCTCCATCGCTCCCGATGGAAAGCGTGTGGCCTTTGGCGCCCGCGGCGACGTTTGGACCGTACCGGCCAAATCGGGCATCACGCGCAACCTGACCCAAAGCGACGGCGTGCATGACCGTAACGTGGCTTGGTCGCCCAACGGCAAATACATCGCCTACATCAGCGACCGTACCGGAGAAGACGAAATCTACATCCAAGCCCAAGACGGCAAAGAAGAAGCCATCCAGCTCACCAGCAACTCCGACACCTACAAGATGGGGGTGAGTTGGTCGCCCGACAGCAAATACATCACTTGGTACGACAAGATGAACCGCCTCAACATCGTTGAAGTCGGCAGCAAGAAAGTGACAGTAGTGGCCGAAAACAAAACAGGCGAGATGCGCGACTACGCCTGGTCAGCCGACAGCCGTTGGATCGCCTATACCATGCCCAGCACCTTCGGCGTAAGCCAAATCCATATTTACAATGTGTCTTCCGGCAAAGACGAAGTGGTTACTGAAGAGTTGTTCAACGCTTCCAGCCCCACCTTCGACAAAAACGGGAAATACTTGTATTTCACCTCCGAGCGCGACTTCCGCCCCACCTATAGCTGGACCGAGTGGAACCATGTTTACACCGACATGACCCGCATTTACTTGGTCACCCTGCAAAAAGACACCCCATCCCCCTTCCTTACCGAAAACGACGAGGTGAAAGTGGAAGGTGAAAAGCCTGAAGGCCCCAAGGACGAGCCCAAAAAAGAAGGAAAGAAAGGTAAAGGAGACAAGCCAGGTCCCGACCAACCCAAGAAAGAAGCTCCCAAAGAGGTGAAGATCGACTTTGAGGGCATCACCCATCGCATTGTAGTATTGCCAGTCGGTGCAGGCAGTTATTACAATTTGAATGGGGTTATGGACGGTCTCTACTATGTGGCTGGTGGACGCAATGGCGGTGGTTTGGGCTTTTTCGATGCCAAAACCAAGAAATGCACCAACATCGGTGGCAACATGGGCTATCAACTCACCGCCGATGGCAGCAAGATGCTGGTCCGTGAACGCGGCGGCTACAAGATCATCAATGCCCCCAAAGGCCCCATGCCTGGAGGCGGAAAGGAAGGTCCTAGCGGCAATAAAGACGATGGGAGCCTCAACCTCAGCCAGATGAAGAAATGGGTCAACCTCCAAGAGGAGTGGACCCAAATCCTCAACGAAGCCTGGCGTCAGGAACGTGATTTCTTCTATGCCCCCAACATGCATGGTGTGGATTGGCCCGCCATGAAAGAAAAATACGGCCGGCTCGTCCCCTATTGCGCTGACCGTTACGACCTCACCTACCTCATCGGCGAGATGATCGGCGAGATCAACATCGGACACGCCTACGTGGGTGACGGCGACCGCATCAAGCCGGAGCGCATCCAGACAGGATTGCTCGGTGCCCAGATCCACCGTGACAAGTCGGGCTACTTCCAAATCGACAAGATCCTCAAAGGAGAGAACTGGAACGAGAAGACCCGCTCACCGCTCACCGAAGTCGGCATCAACGTGAACGAAGGCGACTACATCATTGCCATCGACGGACAAAGCACCATGGACATGAAGGATATGTATAAGGCCTTGGTAGGCAAAGCCAATACACCTGTGCTACTCACGGTCAACAGCAAGGCTTCCGAAAGCGGCAGCCGCGACGTGGTGGTCAAGCCCATCGCCGACGAGAACGGCCTGTATTACTACAACATGGTACAGGACAACATCGAGAAGGTGAACAAGGCCACCAATGGCCAAGTGGGTTACATCCACATCCCCGACATGGGTGTTGACGGATTGAACGAGTTTGCCAAATACTTCTATCCCCAACTCGACAAAAAAGCCCTCATTATCGACGATCGTGGCAACGGTGGCGGCAATGTCAGCCCGATGATCATCGAACGTCTCCGTCGCGAACTCTCCATGTATGACATGATGCGCAACTGCGAGCCCGAGACCAAACCCACCAAGATGGTGCTCGGACCGAAAGTACTACTATTCAACAAATACTCGGCATCCGATGGCGACCTCTTCCCCTATCAGTTCAAGAAACACAAAATCGGAACTACCATCGGCACCCGTTCTTGGGGCGGTGTCGTAGGCATCCGTGGCAGCCTGCCCTTCATCGATGGAGGCACGCTAACCCGTCCCGAGTTCGCTCCCTTCGATGAGAATGGCAACTGGGTCATCGAGGGGTACGGCGTCGATCCCGACATCGTCATCGACAACGACCCCGCCCACGAGTTCGAGGGCATCGATGACCAGTTGAACAAGGCCATCGAAGTCATCATGAAGCAACTGAAGGATTATCCTGAAATTCCTGCCATTCCAGCATTCCCTGACAAATCCAAATAATAGAACAATATGACAACAACCATTAAAGGAACCTATAAAGGAAATCTCCGCAACGAGATGACCCACATGCAGTCGGGCAATACCATTTTTACCGACGCACCCACTGACAACCACGGCAAGGGCGAGGCTTTCTCGCCCACCGATTTGGCTTGCGCCGCCTTGGCAGCCTGTATGATGACCATCATGGGCATCAGCGCTCAGGGGCACAAGTTCGACATCGACGGGACCACCTATACCGTGAAAAAGACCATGAATGCCGACCCGCGCCGCATCGGCCAGATCGACATCGTGTTCAACTTCCCGCCTCGTGACTATACCCAAGCCCAGCAAAAGCTGCTTTGGGCCGCCGCTGAGAGCTGCCCCGTAGGCAGGTCACTGCACCCTGAGGTCATTGTGAACATTACGATGAATTTTTAGGCACCCATCCGCTTCACCACCACAATGCTCACTTCGTAGAGCAGATACAGTGGAACCGTGACCAAGACAAGCGTCATCAGGTCGGGTGGCGTGATGATGGCGGCTACCACCATGATAATCACCAAAGCGTTCTTGCGGTAACGCTTCAGGAAGTCGGATTTCACCACGCCGAGTTTACCCAAGAAAAAGGCAATGACCGGCAATTGGAACACCAACCCCATGACGAGCGTCAAGGTGGTAAAGGTGCTGATATAGGAGTGCAGAGTGATGTTGCTCTCCACCATGTCGGACACGCTGTAGGTGCCTAAAAACCGGAATGCCACGGGGAAGAGAATGAAATAGGACATCAACACGCCCACAATGAAAAGCAAGTACATGATGACCGCGACGCGAACGGAGTATTTGCGCTCGTTTTCGTAAAGGGCTGGCGTGACGAAGCGGAACAGCTCATAGATGATATAAGGTGATGCCGCCAGCAATCCCAGATAAAAGGCCGCAGTGACATGGGTCATGAACTGGCTGGAAAGCTCGGTGGCGATCAAGTTGACATGGTATTCGGTGAAGGTGAAACTGGAGCCGACCCAATGCAAGAACTTCTCAATGTAGCGATAGGTCACAAAATCCCAACGGCTGGGTGCCATAAGCATCCTAAACGTCCAATCCTTGAAACAGAAGATGGCAATGGCAAAAACAGTCGTCACGGCCAGCATACGGAACAACATCCCGCGCAGTGCTTCGAGATGCCCGCCCAGGCTCATGTCATTGGGATCTTTTTTTTCCTCTTCCTTCTTCACAACAAAAGCGTTTCAGAAGGCAAAGGTAATGAAAAAAGAATCCTCACTCCATCAAATGATAATATTTTGATTGGTATCCCTCCCCCAGTTTCTCGGGATGGAAAATGGCGATAAAATCCGAAAGCAGGACATCCGGCTCAATCTGGGATTTCTCAAAATAACCCGTCGGCTGAATGTCACAAACAAAGATTTTGTGGTTTTTGTAGGCATCGAAAAGCGCATAAACTGCATTTTCACGCTTTAGCGACTCGTAGCTCATCGGAAGGGACGACGAGTTGGTGACCCGCCAGAAATCAGCATGTTGGGCCTTGGCAAGGATGGTTTCCGAATCCAACGGGAAACTGGCTGTGGAAGGATCGTCCTTCCAGATATAGTCGGCTCCCGCATCCTTGAACAACTGGGCAATGTAGCTCTGTCCACCCGCCACATACCACTGTCCGTTGAAGGCCAGGTCGGAAAACACCGTGGGACGGGTCTCCGCATCGGCACAAAGGTCTTTCAGGGCATTGTAGCGTGCCTCGATATCGTTGAACCAGGCATCGGCATCATCACGACGGCCGGTCATCATGCCCACGATACGGATCCACTCTGCACGGCCCAAAGGGGTGGTTTCCAGATAATCTGCAAAGGGAAACAGCATCGCTCCCGTCACTTTCAGATTATCCTGGTTACCATCGAAATAAGGGGAATACAAGATGACATCGGGATGCATCTGGATCATCAACTCAATGTTCTTGGCAGTTTCGGTGCCAACATCTTTCACGGTGCCCTCGGCAAGAAGATCGATCATCCGTTGATCGTGAACATAACGGCCTTCCAAAAGTCCTTTTACCCGGGCAATCTCGCCCAATTCAAGGAAAACGGACCATTGCGTTGACGAGAAACAGATGACCGAACCGAATCCCTCTTCGGGAATGAAATAGCTGCCCAACGAGACCGTCGTGTCCCAAGGGTTAGACACCTCCATCCGATAACCGGTATCAGCCTCATACACAGCAATATTACGGGCATAGTGCATGAGGTTCTCGCCTTGCGGTTTCGACTGAAGCTCCTGTACGGTCTTGGATGCACACGATGCCAAAAGCACGGTGAGCATCAAAGAAATCAAGATTGGGCAAAGCTTTCGAGACATTCCTTGCATAGACAATTGTTGTAAACTTTCAGTTTCTGCCGGGCTTCATCGGTCAAATGGACCTTGACACACCAGCAGTCCACCGAATGGACGCACTCGAATTCCTTACCACATTTGGGACAAATCTTCTTCATTCGGTCTGCTGTCTTCTTAATTAAAAACCATAAACCCCGGACAAATCCCCGCATCGAACGAGCTGAGAAGCACGCCATCGGATGAATAACGGTAAACCGTACCATTCATGGTGTATGTCTTGGCATCCGAAAGATAAATGTCACCGTTTTCAGGGTTCACGGCAATCTTGTAGAACATTTTGCCCTCGGCAGGAATGACGAAACTGTCTTCCACTTCAGGTTGGTCCACATGGAGGCGACGCAGGTCACCACCCGTTACCCAATCACCGCCATATACATAATACAGGTAAGTTCCTGTCGGATCGGCAGCAAGGTTCAGGGCCTTTTTCTCAAAGCGCACCACCAGCGTGGATTGTTTGGTGTTCGGATTGATCTTCCAAAGCGTGCTGGGCACCGTCTCATCGTTGGCATCGCCTTCGCACAACACCCATAAAAAGCCATTCTTGTCCGCCACCATGCCGTTAGGCTCATAACCCACCTCTATCTCGGCGACTTTCACGTCGTTGTCAATATCGACCACCTGCACGGTATTGTTCCGCATCCCTTGGACATAGTATCTGGACCAGTTGGTCACATAAAGCTCGCGCCCCCATTGGAGCATGGTTTCGGTAGACTTGCCCATATCGATGGTCCCCGTATGGGTCATATCTTGAGGATTGATGATCCACAAGTTTGTACCCACAATATCAGAAACGTAGGCCTTGTCGGGCGCTACAGGCAGCATATAACGGGGTGAGAAAAAGTCGGTTGTTTTATAGGGTTTGGTGGTATCGATGGCCAGCGTTTTGGCATCCATCTTATAGATGTAGTTGCTGGCATTGACCACGATGTAAAGATTTCCGTTTGCCAAGGCGAGACTCTGCCCTACATCGCCAATGGGCGCGCCATTGACACGGTAGAACAAGTTGTTGGCCACTGTGTCGGCAGCAGGATCGTAAAACGTCAGGCTTGAATTGGCATAGCCAAAGTTGCCCTCATTAATCACGAACACGCCTTTCCCAACGATGACCTCGTTTTGATT
>JAEEGL012739090.1_pt1 | contig 23622 bp, 22 predicted proteins | sample 9134231 | NCBI WGS metagenome assembly JAEEGL01 (sample SAMN16246548, study PRJNA631951) | gut metagenome | biome: gut microbiome; feature: rumen; material: fiber-attached | host: Bos | place: Iran: Karaj | collected 2018-10 | reverse complement strand
TTGACAATGATTGCCTGGTGCACTCTGATGCCGCTATCTTGCTGGAGGGCGACGGTTTCTTCCGTTTTCAGAAGGCCGTCGACCTCTACAAGAGAGGTATGGTGGATAGGATTGTGTTCAGCGGTAACATCATTGACAAAGATTACGGCAGTTTCCCTTATAGCGAAGTTGCTCCATTCATTTTAAACCAGGGTGTCCCTGAAAAGGACTTGATTCATGAGGATAAATCTCTCCATACTCGCCAGCAAGCCATAGAAGTGGTTAAGATGGCAATGGAAAATGGTTGGAAGAAGTTAGCTTTAGTAGCTTCTCACGAGCATCAATACAGGGCTTATCTTACATTCCTTAGAGAAGTGTTAGATAAAAAGAGTGGCATCATCCTCTACAATGCACCAGTCCGTAATTTGGCTTGGTTTGTTGACAGTGGATGGGGAATGCGGTTTGAACGATTGACAGCCGAATTTGAGCGTATAGAGAAATACTCTGCTATGGGCCATCTGGCAACAGCAGACGAAGTAATAGAATATCAAAAATGGAAAGAGAGCAAATTAGACAGCTCTTCGGAGTCAATTTCATTGGCAAAGAAGAATTGAAACCTTTCTTCAAAGCATTAGGTTTTGGAGAGACTGACATTCAAGAGAAACCTATTGAGTATAGTGATTCTGACTTGCAGAAGGCTGCAAGCGATGGCTATATCCTGATTTATGGTGTTGAGCATGTAGAAGGTCAGAATATTACCCTAAGGTTTCTTCGCGACAAGTTTGGGGTTAATCCAGATGTTTCTGAGCCATGTTTGTATAACCAGGATTGGTATCTGAAAGAGGACTTTATGGATAGATTCCTTAATAACCAGTGGTTTTTGATTAAGAAAGGAGTCTTTGAGGAATCCCGTGCCGTGATGCCTGGTGACTTAACCCAACAGGGTTTTAACTTCCCTCCGGCAATTCTTTGCGGCTATACTTTCTTTGCTTACTATTATGCCAACGATGAGTACCTGTGGTGGCACGACTTCGTTTGGTGTTGTGATACCGACCATAATGGCGATCGCATTTATGTGGGCAAGTACCATGATATTGATGGTGTAAATAAAAACGGATTCAGCATACATAGACATTTAGCATTACGCCCTTGTTACGGGGTTGTTGATATAAAGTAGATATGATGGAAAATCAGACTATTGCAAATAAGCGTATTGAGTGGATAGATTTCATCAAAGGTATAGCAATTCTTGAACTTGTGGTATATCATTTTGGCGTTTTGCCGTGGTTGATTTCACCAGTTCCAGTATTCTTCTTTCTGAGTGGTATATTTTTCTCTGATGCAAAACCATTTGGGCAGTTTTTGAAACATAAGTCAAAAGCATTATTGCTTCCTTTCTTGTTCTTTTATTTATTAGGGGTTACTTTTAGTGCGGTAGGCACTTATATCCTTGGAACAGAAGTTGGGGGGGGGCAAAAACCTATATCTTTTTTTTACATTAATTCCAGTATCTAGTCCTGTTCAAAATCCTTTGGGTGTAGGAGCTTTATGGTTCCTGCCATGCTTGTTTGAAATTTATTTGCTATATTACGCTTTAAGACAATTCACTAAGAACAAGACGATCCTGCTTATTATTGCTTTAATGTTTATGCTGGCATCTGCTTTTCTGCTTAAACGTTATGCAATGGGGTCTTTATTTTATTTGTTTGAAACTTTCCAATTTCTTATTTTGTTCGAGGTTGGCCATTTGTTCAGAGATTTATGGTTAAAAGGAAGTATCTCAATATTGGTTGGCGTTTTAGGCTTTCTTGTTTTCATGACGTTATATTTAACTGATGCTGAAAGTTGGAATTACATTTTAGTATTTGTATTAAACAAAATTCAGATGATAGGTCTTATCGTTTTCATGATAATGTTCTCCCAGCGAATCTTAGAGGGGAGGGTTAAAAATATTGTGGATTTTTATGGGCGCAATTCATTAACGGTATTAGGCGTTCATATATTGGGAATGTATGCATGTAAGGTAATGCTGCCAACTATTGCTTCTAGTTTCCTATATTATTTATCTATGTTCATCCTTATAATGGTATTTTGTACTGTTTCTATCTTTATATTCAATAGATTTTGCCCTGCTTTAGTAAATGCAAAAAAGAGTTGTAGGTAGATAGATGATCTCTTAATCAGTGAAATAGTAAAATGGAAGCTCCTAAAAACAATATTTGTTATATTGTAACAATACTGATGTTTATTACACTAATGGTAGTATCATTACCATTATTTTCTCAATCTGAATTGAAAGTTGTTGGTACACACAAGATATATGACAATAACTCATATTGTGCATTTACAAGTTTAACTTTTTTTGAGGGAAATTATTATTGTACGTTTAGGGAAGCATCGTGTCATCGCATATCATTTGATGATTCAAATTCTTGGGGAAGAATAATACTATTGAAATCAAAAGATGCAAAGTTATGGAAAAAAGTAGCAGAATTCAAGCAGGATAGTACAGATTTCCGAGATCCTAAAATAATGAAAACACCTGACGAAAAGAATCTAATGTTGTTATATCATAAGCATCGGATATATAATAATAAAATTGGAAGTGCATACTCTGTCGTCAGAATTATTAAAGACGGAAAGGAATCTGATGCAGATGAAAATGAGTTAATTGTAAATGGCTATAATAAAAAGGTATTTGTCCTTTGGAATGCAACTACATACGGAAAGACACTATATGGGTTTGTGTGTGGTGAAAAATTCATGTTGGTAAAGTCTAAAGATGGTTTAAACTATGAAGAAGTATCCGACTGCTCTGACTGGGCAAAAGAAAACAATAGTATGAACGAATCAAATATTATTTTTTCTGGTAGAAAGGCATATGCTGTAGTTAGATCAGGTGATGATCAAGGCTATTTTGGTGAATCAAGGTATCCTTTTAAAGAATGGAATTGGAAAAAAATGAATATATTCGTAGGGGGGCCAAATCTTCGTCAATTGAATAGAAATACTCTCCTTCTTGGGAGTCGATATTATGGAAATGACAACAACATGGGGAAAACTGTTATATATAGATTGAACAAATTTGATTTTTCTAAAGCAGAAAAAGAGTGTTTTCTGGAATCCACAGGAAACAGTTCATACCCTTGTTTGTTAAAGATAAGCAAGAATCGTTTCATGGTTTCCTATTATTCTGGGGACTCTAAACATTCAAATATTTATCTCTCAATTATTGAAATTAAGTAATGAATAAGAACCATATAAATACCTCAAGACAATTCCTGTTTATCGATGCACTTATAGTGTTATTGAATTTGGCAGCAGGAAGAGGTAATTATTTATTGTTCGGATTAACTGGTATAAATAAAAGTCCGTGGATTACTGCTATTGTTATAATCATAGACATAATATATATTTTTGTTAGAAGAATTCGAGTTAATAGAAGCAAAATAAAAGAATCGCCATTTGTTATTATTTTTATTTTACTCTCTTACAATATGTTTAATATGTTTTTCCATGGGGAAACTATAGTCTCAATGTTTGAATTAATCATATTGTGGAGTCTTTTTTATATTATCTTATACAGATTGAGTTTTACACTTCATAGTAATCATTCATGTACATTATCAGAAGGTGTTTTGTGTATATCAAGGGGTTATGTTTGGCTGTCTATGCTCTCTATAATAGGAGTTGTTGCGACTTTCTTGGCATTGACTTTGGGTTATGTCGATGGAGGAGTTAGAATAACCCCGGATTTTATGGAGGCAAATATTGAAACTGGAGCTAATTATTATTGGACTTTTTTATCTGTTTTAAATTCCGATACAATTATTCGTCTTCCATTTTTTCAGGAATATGGATTTCTTACAGGACTTTTTCATGAACCTCATGTATTGACTTTAAACATCTTTCCATGTTTAATTCTTTTGTTAGGTGTTATAGAGAATAGGATAATACCAATTGTAATAACTGGTATACTTATAATGCTATTTTCTGGTTCGGCTACAAATATTATTGTGACTGCAGTTTGTTCGCTTTTATTTGTTGTAGTCAAATTTCGACAATCTCCGATTGTATCTGTTTCAACGATAAGCATTGTTTTAATACTAGTAGTTTTATTTCTTGAGTATTCAGATGGCACTTTCTTGGCATTTCTCGATGGACGACTGGATGGAAGCAACTCTTCATCAAAATACACATCAGTAGTAATTGAACATACTTTTATTCCTCATACTTTTTTTGGCACAAATTTTCTTTCTACATCATACGTTGATGAGTTTAGAAATATTGACATGTCACAAGATATTGGTTTTATACCATGGGCGCTTAATATTGTTTTCCTATTTCTTTTTTTTAAGAATATATTCCTATTGATTATAAAGAATAATAAGGTGTCCATGGCAGTTGGATTTGCATCACTTTATTTTATACTTCATTCTGCTAAAGGAGGTATGACAGTTTTTTATCAGCCTTTACTCGCACTGTTGATTTTCTTACAATTATATGTTTTGAATTATAATGGAGCAGTCAGAAATATTGAGAGAAATACATCGCATTGAAAAGAATTTGCATCTTAGTAGTTTTACTTTGAGTGGAATACCTATATGGAGAATCGTTAGGTTTTCTACGAGAATTCATTATATAAATACAAAAGTAAAATACGAAGATAGTACAAGTAGACAAGAAATTATTGGGAGAAGAACGGTTAAATTATTTTCTGGCTTTTGGAGATTCTTGTTTAGCAATAATATAAATATTTTTTTCCCTTTTAGCAGACTGATTTTCGATGAGCACCAATACATGGATAAGTTCACTGATCCTATTATTGAGGGTTGTGGATGTGCAAAGGACAGTTATATTATAGTAGATCCGCCCAATTACCAGGGAGCCTATAAACGACTCCATAAGAATAATACAATATCCAATGAGAATAGAACTATTTCTCGACAAATTTTACGTCGATTATTTGTTATATATTATAAATTTAGAAAATTTGATACGGTTGAAAAGTTGTTTAACTCTATAAAGGAGCCATTCGTACTCCCAGATAATTATATAAATGTCATTAATAGAAAAGTTGCAATTTTTTTTGCTGATTATTACTATTTTATATTTTGGTTTAGTATTCTTAAGCCCAAAAGGGTATTGTTAGTGTATAGAGAAGCTCATTTTCCAGAAATAGCTGCATGCAAAGCATTATCTATTCCAGTAGCAGAGTTTCAGCATGGAATTACACTTGATGATACAACTTCTTATACTGGAGATTATGATTTAAGAATAGATCCTGATTACTTCTTGATTTTCGGTAATTATTGGAAAGGACCTCAATTCGGGATACCACTCGAACGTATCATCCCTGTAGGATGGGCTTATGGAGATTATGTCATATCACATTTAGATGATTCATCAAAACAACCACAGAATGTAGTTCTTGTTATCTCATCCTCGGAGATATCAGAGCAAATATTAAATACATTGGAAATCCTATCAAAATCTTCTTTAGACGTTCAGTTTCATATTAGATTACATCCCAACGAATCTTATGATGATAGATTATGGAAAAAACTAAAAGCAATACCCAATGCTCAAATTGTTTCAAATAAAATTGATAGTGCCAAGATTCTTCCACAATACACAAAAGTCATAGGAGAAAACTCTAGTGTTCTATATGAAGCTTTAAGTTATGGATGTAAGGTGGGAATGCTCAATTTTTGTGGCCTTCATGCGGCAACTTATATACCAGGAATACAAGATAGTTTCACCATTATTAATGGAAAAGATGATTTTGTTTTTTTTATGATGGACACAAAAATCAAAGAAAATAGCAATGCCTTTTATTCAAAGTTTAATGCTGGATTTTTCAATTCATTTATAGAGGAAAAAATGTGATGGTACATATACCTAAAATCTTCAAAAATTCTGCCATCTACAGCATCGTAACAATGCTGCAGAAGGGAATGTCTTTCTTCTTACTCCCCCTTTACACTGCGTTCCTGTCACCAGAGGACTATGGTATAATCAATGTCGTCCTTGCAGTTTCCTCGTTGCTTTCTCAATTAATCATGTTGGCCCTTAATGGTGCGGCAACTCGATTCCATTATAATACAAACGATGAGGAAAAGCGAAAGGTTTTGTGGGGTACGATTACCACTTTGGTATTGTTAAGCACTGTAGGTTGGACTGTAGTGTTCTTTTGCTTTCACAGGTATATTGTAGACCCATTTGTTGGAGATATAGCTTTCTATCCATTTTTAGTCTTAGGCTTGATAAACACGGCAATTACTCCGTTATATCTTTTATTCCAATCATATCTTCAAGCGAGTCAGGAGGCGATGAAGTATGGTATCAATGTGCTTTCCAATTTTCTTGTTAATGTTGGTTTGGCCGTGTTATTCATTGCATATTTTAAAATGGGTGCTTTGGGAATGTTATTAGCTAATGTGGTAACATCTTTACTGTTTTTTATCTATGTGATAATAGCTTTTATGCCTAAACTTAATTTGGGAATTGACAAGGAAGTCTCAAATGAATCTTTTAAATATTCACTCCCTCTTATGCCTCATCAATTGTCAATGTGGGGTGCTGGTACAATTGACAGGCTTTTATTAAATGGATTAAAAGGAAAGGATGAGACAGGTCTTTATAGTGTTGCAAATCAATTTGCAAATGTTGTCGGTTCAATAGCTTATGCTGTTAATCAGGCTTTTGTTCCTTGGTTTTATGAGCAGTTAGGTGAAGGGAAAAAAGGAATTAATAACATTGTCAAGGTAGCTGATGTGGCAGTTGTAGGTTATTGTATCATTGCCCTTTTTATTTCTTTATTTGCACCTGAGATTTTAAAATTCATGGTGTCCGAAGAGTATCGGGTGATATGGCGTATACTTCCTTTTGTCTGTTTCGCTTCTGTTTTTCAGGGAATTTATTATGTATTCATTAATGTATTGTTCATTAAAGATACATCATATGTGTTTATAGTCACTTTAACCGGAATGGTTGTCAATATAGTGGCGAATATTGTTTTAATACCGCTTTGGGGGCTTATGGGATGTGCAGTTGCTTGCTTTTTGTCTTACTTAGTGAGGAGTATTGTAGCAATGTTCCTTTCTATTAAGAAAAACAAAGAAATCCGTTATCATTATGGCAGGATTTATATTATTACATCCATTTTGTTCGCAGTTTCTATGTCAAACTATATGTTGCCAGAAACCTCTATCGGTATAAGTATAATCATAAAAATGCTGCTTATCGGTATTTTGTGTGCTACATTTTATTTTCCAAACAGAAGCACATTCCTGCTCTTGATAAACAGGTGTCGTAGCAATAAAAGATAATTTTTAAAATTTTGTATATATGAATTTACCAATTTCTTATGGTCGTCAGTACATCTCAGAAGATGACATTAAGGCAGTAAACGAGGTCCTACGTGGTGATTATCTCACAACAGGACCAGCAATTCCTGAGTTCGAGAAGGCTTTCACGAAGTATGTTGATGTTAAATACGGAGCAGCTGTATGCAATGCTACTTGTGCTCTACATCTTGCGGCAAATGCTTTAGGAGTGAAGCCAGGTGACAATGTCATTTGTACACCATTGACATTTGCAAGCAGCGCTAATTGTATACGTTTTATGGGAGGTAATGTAAAGTTTGTAGATATAAACCCCAATACCTTCTTGCTCGACATCGACAAACTACGTCAAACGCTAGAAGCCTCGCCTAAAGGGACTTACAAGGGTATGGTGTTGGTGGATTTTGCCGGTTATCCATTTAAGATGGATCAATATCGGAAAATCGCAGATGAGTATGATATGTGGATTTTAGAAGATGCTTGTCATGCCCCTGGAGCATGGTATATTGATGACAACGGCCAAAAACAAATAACGGGTAATTGCGCTTATTCTGACGTGACGGTCTTTTCGTTCCATCCAGTTAAGCACATTACGACAGGAGAAGGTGGTATTCTAGTTACAAACAAAAAGGAGATATATGAAAGTGCATGCCTTTATCGTACTCATGGCATAACACATGATCCATCATTAATGGTAAAGAACGATGGGGGATGGTATTATGAGATGCATGAACTTGGTTGGAATTATCGTATCACAGATTTTCAAGCAGCCTTGGGTACCTCACAGTTAAAGCGTGCCGCTGCCAATGTTGAAAAAAGACGTGAACTTGTGGCTCGATATAATGAGGCATTTAAGGATATAACAGAAATTAAGACCCCGTTTGAGGCATCTGATGTTCATCATGCTTATCATCTTTATATTATTCAAGTGGAAGATCGTAAAGGCCTTTACGATTACCTGCGTAGCAAGCAGATATATGCTCAAGTTCTATATTATCCTCTTAATCTTATGCCGTACTACAAACGCTTTGGAAATAAAGAAGGTGATCTGCCGGTAGTTGAGAATTATTATAAGCATTGCTTAGCATTGCCTATGTTCCCAACATTGACAGAAGAACAACAGGATTGGGTTATTATGAATGTAAGAGAATATATCAAAAGACAGAAATGATAGTTATGAAAAATCTTTGTATTATTCCAGCAAGAGGAGGGAGTAAAAGGATTCCCCGAAAAAATATTAAGCCATTTATGGGAAAACCAATAATAGCTTATAGCATTGAAAATGCTTTAAATAGTGGATTGTTTGATGAAGTGATGGTGTCAACAGACGATGCGGAAATCGCTGAGGTCGCTATGCAGTATGGTGCAAAGGTGCCTTTTTTCCGATCTGCAGAAACTGCGAACGACTTCGCAACTACGAGAGATGTCTTGAAAGAGGTGCTAGATAATTATATTGAGATGGGAAGGGAGTTTGATAACATGTGTTGCCTTTATGCAACAGCTCCACTTGTCAAGAGTAATGATATAGAAAGGGCGTGCAAGCTTTTAATTGATTCAGAGTTTACTGTAATTTTTCCCGTAGTTCCTTTTTCCTACCCTATTTGGCGTTGCTTAGATGTGGAAGAAGACGGCAGTATGAAACGCCACTGGCCGGAATTTGAGAAATCTCGTAGTCAAGATTTACCGACGGAGTATCATGACAGTGGCACCTTCTATTGGTACAAGATTAAGGACTGGCACGCTGGAAACAGAGTGCTTGGAGCAATTGTCGTTGATGAAACAACCGTTCAGGATATTGACACCGAAATAGACTGGAAACTGGCAGAAATGAAATACCAACTCCTTAATGGAGAAAATGTTTGACATCAACTGAGGAACGAATGCAAGAAATTCTATTTAGGGTTAATGCTGGCCTTAATGTGGGTTTTGGACATATTGTCCGCTGCATGCAGATTGCAAGAGAATTGTCCGATGATTATCTTATCTCCTTTTGTATCTATGCGCAAAAGAGGGCTGATGTTGAGAGATTCTTCTCTGAAGTCAGCTCAGAAATAAGTATCAATCGAATCATCTATATAGAGCAAAAAGAGAATGACCTTTCAATAATCGTTGATTACATTAGGAAAAACAATGCTTTCCTAGTGCTAGATCACTATGATGTTGATGAGTCATATCAACTCTTCCTAAAAGAGAATGGAATTCATTGGCTCCAGTTAGATTCACATGCTGCACAGAAGTTTTATGGTGATGTGGTACAACATGGTAGTCCAGGGGCGACGGAACAGTTGTATGCGTCGTTACATGGCTCATCTGATACAGTGTTTTTGCTAGGCCCCAAGTATGTTATTGTTAATAGGGAACTAAGAGCACTTCACGAGAACGCTCGAGCACGTAAAGAAATCAAAAAAGTATTTGTTTCTTTTGGTGGAGGCTATGCGAAAGGGGCGTTGCTTAAATATATTGAGACAGTCGGGCAGGCTTTCCCACAGAATGAGTTTAACGTAGTCTTAAGGGCAAATAATCCGGATATTGAGAGCCTGAAGAGAATAGAAGAAACAAATGATAATATACGACTTTATATAGACTACGGTGCGGTCTATTCACTCATGTGTGACTGCGATATCGCTCTTTTAGCTGCCGGAGGTATGAGTTATGAGGCTGCGACAGTAGGGTTGCCATCTATCTTAATAGCAATAGAAGATAACCAACTTATCAATTTAAAAGGTTGTTCTGACATAGGGGTATCTGCTTCGCTTGGATTAATTGAAAATGTAACTCCTCAAGATGTTATTTCAGCCTTTAATTATATAAAAGATACACCCCATAAGTTGAATACTATGTCTAAAATAGCATTTCGTGAGTTCGACGGAAGGGGAGTAGAGAGAATTGCAAATTATTTAAAAGATAACTTAATTAAAAGAATAGAAAGATGAAAAAAGCATTAATTTTGGGAACGAATGCCGGCCAAGCCGACATTATTAGGTATTTGAAGGAACAAGGATGGGAAGTACATGCTTGCGGTTATAGGAGAGAAGGCCCAGGTTGCGATTTGGCAGATGAGTTCCATCTTGTGAATACGATTGATGTGGATGCAGTAACAAAACTTGCAATGACAATCAAACCGGACATCGTATATTCTGTTTCTTCCGATTCCGCCATCAAGAGTGTAACAAAAGTAAGCGAGCGTTTGGGATTGCCTCACTACTTGAATTCTCAAATTATTGATCTCTTTGACAAAAAGGAGTCTTTGCGCAAATTCCTTAATGATAACGATATCTCTAAAGTTGAGTTCACCACAATCAAAGATCTTTCGGAATTTGATAAATGGACGACCTTCCCTTGTGTAGTCAAGCCGTCTGATTCTCAAGGACAGCGAGGTGTTGTCTTGATTTATAAAAAAGAGGACTTTAAAGAAGCTATCGAAAACGCTATCAAGTGGTCAAATACAAAGACCGCTATCGTTGAAGAGTATTTGGAAGGTGTCGAGTTCTCCACTCATCTGATAGTGCAAGACCATAAGATTTTAGTTAATGAATTCACGGAGCGTTATGTGCATGGAGTGAAATATTTTGGACTACCTAAGGGGCATGGTATCCCTGTGAGGAATATCTCTGAGGAAACGATCAGTCAGGCGCGGATAATGGTTGAAAAACTAGTAGCTGCCTTAAACCTTAAAGATGCATTGTTGTATGTACAGATGGTGGCAACTAAGAAAGGTCCCAGAATTATTGAGATTGCTCCTCGCTTGGACGGTTGTCATATTTGGCGACTTCTCACCATTGCAAGGGGATATGATCTTAGAGAATACGCTATCAAAGGCCTCTTAGGGGAAAAGATCGAGCATAAGTCTGTTGATAAAGGTGCTTATTCGCTCTATTTCTACCAGCAGCCTTTCGGTACACCTTTCAAAAAGCCTGACAGCCAGAAAATAGACGGTCTTGCATTCGAAGAGTTCCGTTACAATGAAGGTGAAGAAATCGTGAGAATCAATGGCCGCCTGGAAGTTGTAGGTTATTATGTTGCAAAAGATTAACCTTATGAAAATTGCTGTTACCGGAGCGACTGGATTCTTGGGGAAATACTTAGTAAAGCACTTTATCTCATGTGGATATGACGTATTGGTATTAGCCCGAGAAGAAGAGCATCCTGAATCATGCTATGACTATCCGGTTAGTTATGCTCTAACGGATTACTCAGTTGCTTCGTTGGAGAATGTTCTCAAGGATAGGGTAGCGGTTGTCCATTTGGTGGGTCAGACGTTACAACGAGATAGTAATCCTTTGATGATATCCCAATTCTTCAAAGTCAACGTTGGCATCTTGGAGAATATTGTGCTGGCCGGAAAAATGACAGGACTGAAATCAATCTATCAGATGTCATCCAACAATGTTTATTCTTCTGCTAATGAAATGCCGTGGAATGAATCCCAAATACCTATTCCATCTTCTGTATATGGATTAAGTAAGCAGATGGCAGAAGCATTAGGGGCATACGTATCGCGTGTTTCAGATATTAAAGTGGTAAACCTTCGTCTGGCCCGTTTGTTTGGCTACGGGGAGCGCGATACAGTGGTGTTCACAAAATACATGAAACTCGCCCTTAAAAAACAACAGCTTGAAGTTTGGGGGACGGGAGCTACGAGCATTGAATACCTGTATGTGCGCGATGTTGTTGATGCGATTGAGTCAGCAGTAAGAAACGATATTCCAACTGGCGCATATAATGTGGGGTGTGGAAGAAGTTTTTCAGTTCTTGAAATCGCTGAGACAATAAATCGTGAGGCTGGAAATGAACAGAATCTTTTCATTGATAGTTCAAAACCAGAAGGGAATTATCACATCTTGATGGACTCGTCTAAGTTTGCCGAGGCAACGAATTGGAAGCCAAAGTGGTCATTGGAGGAGGCAGTTAAGGAAATGATTAGTTTATATAAAAAGGAGAACAATGAAAGGTAAGACATATATAATTGCCGAGCTTTCTGCAAATCACAATCATGACTTCGATTTGGCCGTAAAAACAATCCAAGCGATGGCAGAATCGGGGGCAGATGCCGTAAAAATTCAAACATATACTGCAGATTCGTTGACAATGAATGTCGACAATGAGTATTTTGGTCCCAAGAAGGATGGTCTCTGGAAAGGAATACGTCCCTATGAGCTTTATCAACAAGGGGCTATGCCGTATGAATGGCAACCAACGCTTCAGAAGGTTGCAACAGAACTAGGGTTGGAATTCTTCTCTACACCGTTTGACTTTGCAGGAGTTGATTTTTTAGAAGAAATGAAGGTGCCTATTTACAAGATTGCATCATTTGAAATCAATGATATTCCATTGATTCGCTATGTGGCCAAGAAACACAAACCAATGATAATCTCTACCGGTGTTGGAGATGAGGAAGATATCCATATGGCTTTAGATGCATGTTATAAAGAAGGCAATCGTGATGTTTCTTTGTTAAAATGTACTTCCGAATACCCAGCTTCATACGAGGCGGCCAATCTATTGACAATCCCAGATATGAAGGAGCGCTTCAAGGTCAACGTAGGGGTTTCTGACCATTCTATGGGAAGTCTTGTTCCTGTTGTGGCAGTTGCTCTTGGTGCTACTATTATTGAAAAGCATTTCATCTTGGACCGTTCTTTTGGTGGGCCGGATTCTAAGTTCTCCATGGAGCCTGAAGAGTTTAAGAAGATGGTTGAGGATGTCCGCAATGCTGAGAAAACGCTTGGACAAGTAAAATATGTAATTTCCGATAGGCAACGGGCACAGCGTAGAGGGTTGTATGCAAAGAAAGACATTCATCCAGGTGATATCTTTACAGAAGATAATGTTGGTTCATACCGTCCTGGATATGGTTTGTCACCACAGTATTGGGAAAGATTATATAACAAAAAGTCACAACGGATAATTCCTATGGGAAGTCCGTTGTGTGAGGATGATTTGAATAATTAGTTTTTTTATAAATTATAAATTAATAATATTAGAATTATGAAGTATTGCAAAAAGTGTCTCCAGCCCGATACGAGACCGGGTATTGTTTTTGACGAAAACGGTGTATGTGCCGCATGTAATTACTCTGAGAATGTGGCTCACACTATAAATTGGGATGAGCGATTAAAAAAGCTACATGAAATTGCAGAGTGGGCTAAAAGTAAAAAGGCTGCCTATGATTGTGTAATAGGTGTAAGTGGTGGAAAGGATTCTACTTTCCAAGCCTTATATGCTAAAGAAAAACTGGGCCTTCACGTCCTCCTTGTAAATTGTATGCCTGACGAAATCACAGAAGTTGGCAGGCAGAATATGGAGAATCTAGTTAACAAAGGTTTTGACTGTATTCATATACGTACGAATCCTATAATCTGCAAGATACTTGCCAGAAAATCATTCTATGAATACGGTAATATAGTAAAACCTTCTGAGTATCCTTTATGGGTCTCCGCTTATCGTATAGCTCTCAATTTTGATATTCCATTGATTATTCAAGGGGAAAATGCCGCTCTGACACTTGGCGTATCAAAGAACCAAACAACTGGTGGTGATGCGTTTAATGTCACTCAATTGAATACTTTAGCAGGTGCAACTGCAGAGGAATGGGTTTGTGATGAGGTTTCAGAGCGTGATTTATTCTTTTACAAATTCCCTGATAAGGAACTGTTCAAAGGCAAGGATATTCGAGCAATTTGGCTTCAGTATTATCTGAAAGAGTGGTCAAACTCGCACAATGCAGAGTTTTCTCTTGCAAGAGGTCTTATGCAAAGAGCTACAGAAAAGCTTGAAGATATGGGCAGATATAAAAGGTATAGCGCTCTTGATTCCGATCTTACAATTACCAACCAGATGTTGAAATATTTAAAACTTGGCTTTGGCGCTACAACAGACCAAGCTTGTTATGATATTAGAGAAGGACGGTTGACTCGTGAAGATGCATTGTGGCTTGTTGAGCAATATGACGGAAAGTGTAGTGATTATTATGTAAAAATGGCTGCTGATTATATGGGTATCACTGTTGAAGAATTCTGGAGAGTGGCAGACAAATGGGTCAACAGAGATTTGTTCTACAAAGATGAAGAAGGGAAGTGGCAGCCAAAATTCAAAGTTGGAATAGATTTCGACAAAAAAAAAGTTAAATAGAATTTTTTATAAAGATAGATAGGAAAGCGAGATGAGATCGGTCATTGATGGCTTGGAGCCGTCAATGACCTTTCACCAGAAAGGTGATGCATATTGTTGTATATTCTGTGAAATTCAAAACTCGTTGTTCCATAATAAACTCGGGGTAGTAAATATACTTGAGAAAAAATACAAGGTTGGGAACGTAATTTAAAATTAATGAATGCAAAATGATAGAAGGTAAAGGAACATTACGTGAGCAGATGATGAGATGCTATATGCTGGGGTATATTATGCAGCGTCATAATGATCGCATGATTGTTGAAAAATACCATGATTATGATACTTATAAAGCATTAAAGAAAGAAAAAACCGTTGAAATTCTTCATAGAGCAGGAATCCCTCGTAGTATATCGAAGGCAATTGTGATGATAGTGCCATCGATGGAGATTCCTATTTCTGTTTTTATTTGCTCATGGTTGTTTATGAGCTATTCATTTAGATGGCTGATACATAAAAAAGTTACCTATCATAATAAAAAGTTTACACTCAAAATTAATTTGCAAGAAAAGAGACTTGTAGATTTGCTAGGAAGTGCAGGATATGGTCCTCAAAATGTTCTCGCTATTGATATTCCTCAAACTGTAATGAACTATAAGTCATTTCAAGTTGTTTCTCTATTTAGTGGTATCACATATGGTCAGTTGTGGAATTCATTCGTATATGCTTTAAGGACATGCTTCTTTGAGATTATTAAATATCACAAGGATGATTTGTTATTTAGAGCATATTCTTCCTTTCCATATTATATATGTTTTTATTTTGTGGAGAATTTGGATAATAGCAATGAGTTGGTGTTTTTTAACCATTATGAACGCTGGTCATATCTTTTTGGAAATTCACATCTAAAAAGGATATATGTGCAGCATGGTATTATGCCAAAAGATCATATTAAAAGAATTAACTGTGATGTTGCATATTATATTAATCAAACACAACGAGAAATTTTAGAATATACTATTTTTAGCAATAAGCCTGAGGCAAGGTTCCGAAAATTGTTTGAATATAGTGGTGATGAAAAATTGAAAAACAACGGAATGAAAAATGTGTTGGTGATATGTGTTGCATTGTTTTGGGATAGTCATATGAGTATTCTGAAACGTTTATATGATAAGCATGTTAATATTTATCTGAAGCCACATCCTGGAGATAATATCGATATTTTCAATAAACTTAAAGAAGAATATCCAAAGGTTGTTGTTTTGGGTAAGTTTGACTATCCAAAAGTGGATTATGTGATTAGTTATAACAGTACTCTCGCAGATGAGTATGAGATGCACGATATACCTGTGTATAGGTATAAGGATAAGGATTTCGACTTGAAAGTAGAAGGAATTGTCGCAGAAAGCAAATAATAATGATAAAATCAAGGATATATAGGTTAATATTTTACCAGTTACCTGCATGGTCGGTTGTGGCAGGAAATCCAGCAAAGGCCATAAAGCAGCGGACATTATATAAAGAACCATAAGAGTTCAACCAACAACACCAACAACTCATTTTATTATTGAAAAATATGCGTAATAAACGGGTGTTATTAGCACTCTCAGTTTTTCCACCGGAACCGATCGTGTCTGCTAATCTTATGGCAGATTTGTCTGAGGAACTGTCAAAGGAATACGAAGTTACAGTATTAAGACCTCATCCGACAAGACCGAAAGGCTTTAAGATGCCGGAGTATAATTCTTCATCATTGCCTTACAATGTGATGGAGATGGAAACATATACTCATCCTGAGTCTAGCTTGGTTGGCAGATTTAGGGAGAGTATTAGTATGGGGAAGGTATATGCTCGATATATAAAGGAGCATCATCATGAAATAGATTTTATCGTAAATGATGCTTGGCACCTATTTGGGTATAATAAGGTGGCACATGCAGCCGTGAAATATGGTATTCCATATATAGTACCCGTACAGGATATCTATCCAGAATCTTTGGCTTCAAAGCTACCTGATGTAGAATTACTGAAATGGATTGTTATGAAGACATTGGGGCCATTAGATAAATATACCCTGACTCATTCTGCTAAGATACATACAATCTCTGACAAAATGAGAGACATACTATCAGAGACTAGAGGCATTCAGAAAGACCATTTTGTGATTGTGCGTAATTGGCAGGATGAAAGACCTTTTCTTAATTGTACTGAGAAACCTGAACAAGATGCACCTTTTACTTTTATGTATTTAGGTAATGTGGGACCTCTGGCAGGCGTTGATGTTCTGATTAATGCTTTTGAAAAGGCGGGCTTGGACAAAGCAAGGCTCGTAATAGCTGGCTCTGGTTCTGTAAAAGATCATCTTCAAGAAGTGGCAAAAGGTTGCCAATCCAGAATAGAGTTCTGGGATGTTCCTGGAGGGATGGTGCCTGCTACACAAGCCATGGCAGACGTGATGTGCTTGCCTGTGAAGAAAGGCTTTGCGATGTCATCTATCCCGAGTAAATTACCTGCTTACATGTTTTCTGCAAAGCCAGTGTTGGCAAGTGTGGATGCAGAAAGTGATACTGCAAGATGTATCAAAGATTGTAATGCAGGTTGGGTTTGTGAACCTGAGAACGTTGAACAAATATTCAACTTGATGCAAAAGATAGTAGGTTTAAATAAAGAAGAACTAAATATAATGGGAAATTCTGGCCGTGAGTATGCGGTAAAGGAGTTCTCAAGAACTGAAAATTTAAAAATTCTTGCCAATGCTTGCCAGGCGATTATAAACAAACAATAAATATGGAAGAACAGCAGATGCATGGTTTTAGAGCTTGGTTAGACTACCAACTCAAGCACAATGATGCTTTCTATCGCTTTTTCCAAACCACAGTGAGTTTTGGAATGAGGGTGGTTGGATTCTTTGTGCCTATAGATAAAAAGATGATCCTGTTTAGTGCACATAGCAGGAAGTATAACGATAGTCCTCGAACTATCTATGAATACATGATAAACCAGCCCATGTATGAGGGGTATAAATACTTTTGGGCACTTGAAGACCCTGAGCATGTTGAATTGCCTGGGTCAGCTATTAAAATCAAGGCAGATACTCCCAAGTATTTCATTACTTCTATGAAGGCAAAGTATTGGGTGACTTGCGTGAACATTGAAAGGCATCTGCATTACAAGAAAAAGAAGCAACTCTACCTGAATACTTGGCATGGGTGCTCTATCAACCATTGTGGTAATGCCGTTCCTGGCAGAAAGGACTTTGATTTTACTGCCGTTGATTTCATGTGCTATGAGAGTGAGTACCATAAGGAAATCTTGATGCGTGACTTCTTGGCACGTGAAGAAGCCATGATACCTACAGGCCTTCCTCGCAATGATGCGCTATATCGTACCTCCAAGGAGGAGATTGAGCATATAAAGAAGAAACTGGGGCTTCCTATGGATAAGAAAATCCTGATGTATGCCCCTACTTGGCGAGATAGTACGGATAATGGAAAGACCTATGCTATAAAGCCGCCTATTAATGTGGAGTACTGGCAGAACGAATTACAGGATGATTATGTGATGATGTTGAGAACTCATGCTTACACCACAAAACTTCTGGGAATCGAGTTCAATGACTTTATCAGAGACTTTACATCATATCCTCAGATTAACGACCTATTTAAGGTGGCAGACATCTTGATTTCAGACTATTCTTCTTGCATTGCAGACTTCTCCATTCTTGAGCGTCCTATCATCTGCTTTGCATACGACTATGAAGAATACTGTCGTGTTCGGGGACTTTACCTTGACATGGAAAAGGATATGCCAAGTGGTGTAAAGCGTACAGAACAGGAAGTGATTGCTCAAATCAAGAGCATGAACTATGATGAAGAGTGCAAAAAGACTAAGGAGATGATCAAGGAGCGCATTACCAACTTTGGTGGTCACGCTACTGAGATTTGTGTACAGAAAATGTTTGGACAAAATAATTAAAGATTAACAATAATATGGCAAAGACTGTTTATTTGGGCATGATTGGTGACATCATGCACCCGGGTTTGATTAATATCATCAACGAAGGTGCAAAATATGGTGACGTGATGATAGGTTTGTATACCGATAAGGCTATTGCTACGCATAAACGCCTGCCTTATCTGACGTATGAGCAACGTAGGAATGTGATTGAAAACATCAAAGGCGTATCTTCTATAGTACCTCAGGACGAATGGAGTTATGTTCCAAACCTCCTGAAGTATAAGCCGGATTATATCATTCATGGTGATGACTGGTTGTATGGCCCTGATAAGTACATTCGTGATGAGGTGTTTAAGACCATGGAGAAACTTGGCGGTGAAGTAATCGAAATACCTTATACCAAGGGCATTTCTGCATCAGGACTGAAGGAGGAAATCGATTCTTTGGGCGTCACGCCACAGGCACGTTTGGCTTCTCTTCGTAGATTGATTTCTGCCAAGCCAATTGTTCGCATCTTGGAGTCTCATAATGGATTGACAGGTCTCATTGCTGAGCACACCTCAGTTGAGGTAAATGGTCAGCATCGTGAGTTTGATGGCATGTGGGCTTCTTCATTGACAGACTCAACTTCTAAGGGAAAACCTGACATTGAAGCAGTTGATTTGACCACTCGCCTGCATGATCTGAATGATACGCTGGAGGTTACAACTAAGCCTGTTATCTATGATGGTGATACTGGTGGCAAATTGGAACACTTTGTGTTTACAGTCCGTACTCTGGAGCGTTTGGGTATTTCTGCAGTGATTATTGAGGATAAGGTCGGTTTGAAGCAGAATTCTCTCTTTGGTACTGATGCCATCCAGACACAGGATACTATCGAGGGCTTCTGTAATAAGATTAAGGCCGGTAAGGATGCCCAGATTACACGAGACTTTATGATTATTTCTCGTTGTGAGAGCCTGATTGCTGGAAAGCCCGTTGATGATGCTTTGGAGCGTTGCCATGCTTACGTGGCAGCAGGTGCTGATGGCGTGATGATTCATTCAAAGAATAAGAGTGGTGATGATATCAAGGAGTTCTGCCAACGATTCCGTGAGAAGGATTCTCACACTCCTATTATAGCTGTTCCTACTACTTATAATCAATTCACAGAAGAGGAGCTGGCAGAATGGGGTATCAATGTGGTTATCTATGCTAATCACATGTTACGTTCCGCATATCCTGCTATGGTGAAGTGTGCTGAGCGCATCCTTGAAACTTCTCGTAGCTTAGAAGCATCGGATGAATACTGCATGCCTATTAAGCAAATACTTAATCTCATTCCCGGCACTAAGAAAAAGTAAAAGAGTAAAAAAGTAAAAACGATGATATCTCCGAAATTCTTTTATGATACACTTGCCAGTTATGGCATTGATTTCTATGCTGGCGTACCTGATTCTTTGCTGAAGAATCTTTGTGCCTATATCACAGACCATGCTGATGCTGCACATAACATCATAGCAGCCAACGAAGGTGGCGCTATGGGATTGGCAGTAGGCCATTATTTGGCAACCAGTCAGATTCCTGTCGTCTATATGCAGAATTCTGGTGAGGGTAATATTATTAACCCATTGGCTTCTTTGACAGACCCTGATGTTTATAATATCCCTGTGCTGTTGGTGATTGGTTGGCGTGGTAAGCCTGGTGTTCATGATGAACCCCAACACGTCAAGCAGGGTAAAGTAACAACTGGTCTGCTGAACGTCATGGGTATTGACTATACAGTTCTGAGCAAAGAAGAGGATAAGGCTCAAGCCCAGATTGAAAAGGCTGTTGTCTATATGCAGGCTACAAAGCAGTGTTACGCTATAGTCATTGAGAAAGATACCTTTGATGCCTATACGCTCCAGAATGTAGAGAAGAACAACCTAACCATGAGCCGTGAAGAGGCTATCCAGATAGTAGCTGCAGCTCTTGGAGAGAAGGATGCCATTGTCTCTACTACTGGTATGATTTCGCGTGAGCTCTTCGAATATCGTACAGCGATGAACGAAGGTCATGAACGCGACTTTCTGACTGTTGGCTCTATGGGACACGCCTCTCAAATCGCCCTTGGTATTGCTTTGGCTAAGCAGGATAGAAAGGTGTGGTGCTTCGATGGCGATGGTGCTAGCATTATGCACATGGGTAGTATGGCCATTGTTGCCAATAAGGCACCAAAGAACTATGTTCATGTGGTGTTCAATAATGGTGCCCATGATTCGGTTGGAGGTCAGCCAACTGTAGGGTTGAAGATAGATATACCCGCTGTAGCAAAGGCAGTTGGTTATAAGCAGATCTTCTCAGTGGATAATAAGGAAAATTTGAAGCAGCAGCTGTCTAATCTTGGTGAGGGACCCGTATTCTTGGAAGTCAAGGTTAAGAAGGGAAATCGTAAGGATCTTGGTAGACCTACAACCACACCCATTCAGAATAAAGAAGCATTAATGGATTTTTTAAGGAAATAATATAAATGGAACCGATTAAAAGAAATGTGTTGCTGAACCCAGGTCCAGCCACTACTACAGATACCGTCAAATATGCTCAGGTTGTTCCTGACATTTGCCCCCGTGAGAAAGAGTTTGCTGGCTTGATGAAAGGCCTGCGTAGTGATTTGTGTAAGGTAGTTCATGCACCAGAGCCTGAATATACTTCAGTGCTGTTCTGTGGTTCAGGTACTATCAATATTGATGTCTGTATCAATTCGTTAGTTCCAGAAGGTAAGAAGATACTGGTGGTGAACAATGGTGCTTATAATACGCGTGCAGTTGAAGTATGCCAGATGTACCATATCCCTCACATTGACTTGAAGTCAAGTGTGTATGAGCAACCTAACCTTGCTGATGTAGAGAAGACTTTGAATGAAAATCCTGATGTGGCTGTTGTTTATTGCTGCCATCATGAGACTGGTACAGGTGTGCTGAACCCTATTCGTGAGATAGGAGCTATGGCTCACCAGCATGGTGCTATCTTTATTACTGATACCACTGCTTCTTTGGGAATGATACCACTTGATGTGGTGAATGATAATGTGGACTTTTGTATGGCCTCAGCTCAAAAGGGATTGATGGCTATGTCTGGCTTGAGCTTTATCATCGGTCGCAGAAATATCATTGAGGCATCCAAGAACTATCCTACACGTTCTTACTATTGCAACCTCTATATGCAGTATGAGTGTTTTGAAAAGACGGGCGAAATGCATTTTACGCCTCCTGTACAGACCATTTATGCTACTATTCAAGCATTGAAGGAGTATTTTGAAGTAGGAGAAGAAGCTAAGTTTGCACGACATTGTAGAGTTTATGAGGCCATCAAGAAAGGTGTTGCAGCACTGGGATTAAAAGAAGCCATTAAGGATGAAATACAATCTGGATTAGTGGTGTCTGTAAAGTATCCTGATGATTCTAATTGGAGCTTTGAGAAGGTTCATGACTACTGCTATGAGAGAGGTTTTACCATCTATCCAGGTAAGATTTCCACAACAAACACTTTCCGCCTTTGTGCTTTGGGAACCATTGACGTGAAGGATATTGAAGATTTCTTTGTCGTGTTCAAGGAGGCTTTGGTAGCAAACAACATTCAAGTACCTGCTCAATACAAGTGATATGGTAACAACAGCAGTTATTATGGCGGCAGGCTTGGGTAGTCGTTTTGGAAAGATGACCGAAACGATGCCTAAAGGTTTTATAGAGGTGGGTGGCCAATCTATGGTCATCCGCTCTATTGAGACCTTGATTGCCTGTGGTATCAAGCGTATCATTATTGGTACTGGCTATAAGAAAGAGGCTTACGAGGCGCTGAAAGCTAAATACCCTCAAATAGAATGTGTGTTCAGCCCCCGCTATGCTGAGACCAACAGCATGTACACACTTTGGAACTGCCGCGAGGCAATAGGTGACGATGATTTCATCCTGTTAGAGTCAGATATTGTCTACAGCAAGAATGCCATCATAGAGCTTCAAGAGAATGAGCATCCAGACATTATGTTGATTACACCAGTCACCAAGTTCCAAGATCAGTACTATGTGGAGTATGATGAGAATGGCACATTAACCAGATGCTCAACCAATAAAGATGAAATCAAGGCAAAAGGTGAGTTGGTTGGTATTCATAAACTATCTTCTTCGTTCTACCATAAGATATGTGCTGAGTACGAGATGATTGTGGCAGACAAGCCCAAACTCGGTTATGAGTACCAGTTACTTTGGATGTCTCAGAATGTCAACCCGGTATATGTTCATAACTCTTCCGATGTCAAATGGTATGAGATTGATGATGAAGATGATCTGAGATACGCTGAAGATAATATCGTGAAATTACTGTAATTATAGTAGAGCTTTTGGAAAAGTCGGTTGAATCCTTGTTGGAGATAGTCAAGTATGGTCTGGGAAATGTCAATGAATGTCATGTCCCAGACCATACCAACTGGGGGGATGTTTTGAATCTCGCATCCATGCATGGCGTTGCTGCCATTGCTCTTGATGGTATTCAGAGGTGTATAGATGAGAATATCCCCATCAATATTGACCTACAAACAAAATTGGAGTGGATAGGCATAACCACTCAGCAAGAATCGGAATACAAGAGACAGGAGAAAGTTATCGCATCTTTAGCCAAATTCTATCAGCAGCATGATATGCGCATGATGGTGTTGAAAGGATGGGGCCTTAGTCTGAACTATCCAATACCTTCGCATAGGCCATGCAGTGATTTGGATATTTATCAGTTTGATGGCCATAAGAAAGCAGACGAATTAATTAAAAAAGAACTTGGCATAGATGTGGATAATGGCCATCACCATCATACGGTATTTGTCTATCAAGGCTTGACAGTTGAAAACCATTATGATTTTCTGAATGTTTATTCTCATCGATCATCAAAGAAGATTGAAAAGAACTTAAAGGATATTTGTAGTGCAGAGAAAAAGATTGTGACCATACAGGGTCAGGATGTTTTTATTCCATCTGCAGATTTTAATGCGCTTTTTGTTCTGAGGCACATGGCAAGTGAGTTTGCTGCTACGGGAATGAATTTAAGGCAGATATTGGATTGGGGGCTATTTGTGAAGAATTATCATACGGCCGTGCACTGGAGTCCTTTCTTGTCTGTTGTGAAGAGTCAGAATATGCATTGTTTTTTGGATGCCATCAATTATATTTGCTATACGTATCTTGGATTCAAGAGAGAGATCTTTAAGGGGTGTGGTAACAAG
>JAEEGL011806651.1_pt1 | contig 23623 bp, 21 predicted proteins | sample 9134231 | NCBI WGS metagenome assembly JAEEGL01 (sample SAMN16246548, study PRJNA631951) | gut metagenome | biome: gut microbiome; feature: rumen; material: fiber-attached | host: Bos | place: Iran: Karaj | collected 2018-10 | reverse complement strand
TTGATACCCTCTGCGGTAAGGTTAACGACCTTGTCTTTTTCTCCTACTATATAATCACCGGGCTCCTCCTGCTCGATACCCATGATGGCATCCATCTTGGAGAACTCGGGAAGATCCTCGCCTCGCTTGAGCTGTCTTGCAAGGATATCGCACATCTCATAAAGCTTGGTGGACTTGCCGCTCTGTCCGGAAATGATAAGAGGTGTACGTGCCTCGTCGATAAGCACCGAGTCAACCTCGTCGATGATAGCGTAATGCAGGCTGCGCTGAACCAGCTGCTCCTTGCGGACTACCATGTTATCTCTCAGATAATCGAAACCAAGCTCGTTGTTGGTAATATATGTGATATCGCAGTTGTAAGCTTCCTGCCTCTCAGTCCTGTCCATGTCATTGAGAACAACTCCGACCTTGAGTCCCAGGAACTCATGAACCTGTCCCATCCACTCAGCATCTCGCTTTGCCAGGTAATCATTGACCGTGACAACGTGAACACCCTTGCCCTCAAGAGCATTAAGGTATGCAGGCAAAGTAGAAACCAGGGTCTTACCTTCTCCTGTTCTCATCTCTGCGATACGTCCCTGGTGAAGGATGATACCGCCGATAAGCTGAACCCTGAAGTGCTCCATACCGAGAACACGTCTGGCTGCCTCACGTACTGTGGCATATGCCTCAGGAAGGATGTCATCAAGTGTCTCACCCTCCCCGAGTCTCTTTTTAAACTCATCGGTACGTGCTTTCAGCTGCTCATCAGAAAGAGCAACCATGTCGTCGCGCATGCTCTCGATCTTGTCCACTATCGGACTTATTCTCTTGAGCTCATGCTCGCTGTGTGTACCGAATATCTTTGAAAAAATACTCATCTCTAACCTCTCTTGAATCGCATCAATTAATGCTACGCTTCGGGTAACCCTGAACATCCCCCTAAGCGCATACAAGTGCAAGTATATCACGATTAATCTGCATATACAACCATTAAATAATTACCAAAATAGTCCTCATTCTCCTGCAACTTCTGAACGAATCATCAAGGAAACTACGAGACAAAATTGTACTCGATTGTTTTCTGTATTTTTATGTATTTTCAGTCAAATTATCGCACAATTTAATTGACAAACCATAAATTGTATAGTAATATATCCCTATCAACAGAACAGAGTGATCCAAGAGAGCAGCGAAGCACTTCTGATTCGATCAAACTTACAGATAGGGGCTGTTTTAGCCCATATGGTCCGGGTGACGAGTTTAAGCGAAGTATTGATGAGATGAAGATGTGAGATGAGCTGCGGAAGCTGATCGCAGAGACCGCGATCGAACAAAGCAAATTGTGCAGGAGCGTGGCAGCCCAGCGCAGCAGGTGGACGCTGATATAGACGTGGCGTAGGCGCAGGACGGGCAGATGAGAAGAGTAGAGGTCACGCGGATAGATTGGCCGCCGCGATTGAGGAGGTGGCAAGTGCACGAGGGCAGACCGAGGCGAATGACAATAAGTAGCCCGGTACCCGGATAGATCGCTTTGGATGATCGGGAGGATGCGACGACCCTTCGGAAGGGAGGTAAAGTCCATTGGACAAAGTTGAGTGAAAGGCGATGGCCGAGTGATTCGGGCATCGCCTTTCGTATTGTCTTATATTGTTTTTACCAGGAGATCATCTCAACACCGTCCTCGGTAACGAGAACCTGATACTCCCACTGTGCCGAAGGAAGTCCGTCCGCTGTGTAAACTTCCCAACCATTTTCCTTGTCTGTAAATATCTGCTGTGTACCCATATTGATCATGGGCTCGATAGTAAACATCATTCCGGGAACAAGGAGCATGTCCTCTCCTTTGTTGGAGAGATAACCTACCCAAGGCTCCTCATGGAAATCCACTCCCACACCGTGGCCGCCGATCTCACGCACAACCTGGTATCCGTTCTTTTCCGCATGAGTGTGAACAGCGTAAGCCATATCTCCCAAAAAGTTCCAAGGCTTAACCTCTGCCAAACCAAGGTCACAACACTCCTTGGTAACCTCAACAAGTCTTTTCTTTTCCTCGCTGACATCACCGATCAAAAACATACGGGATGAGTCTGCGTAATAACCATTAAGGATCGTAGTACAGTCAACATTGATAATGTCACCGCTTTTCAGGATAACATCCTCCGACGGGATGCCGTGGCACACCTGATCGTTGACCGATGTACATACGCTCTTGGGGAATCCCTCATAGTTAAGAGGAGCGGGAATTCCTCCCATGCTGATCGTCTTTTCATGAACCAGAGTATTGATCTCCTCTGTGGACATCCCCTCGTGGATCGCCTCTCCCACTGCATCCAGGCAAGCCATATTGATCACGGCAGCTGCCTTGATCTTCTCGACCTGCTCAGGCGTTTTGAGCATTCTGTGGCGAGGAACCGCATGGCCCTCTCTCGCATAGAATTCTATTTTTTTATCCATTGCCTCATGGCACTGCTTATACTTTCTTCCGCTTCCACACCAACAGGGATCATTCCTGCCTATCTTCATCACTGACTCTCTTTCTCTTCTTTTCTTTCACTCTTTTTCGTTGGTAAAAAACTGGGGATCTTGTGATCAAGCGTAACATCTCCGAATACGATACGCTTCCACACCTTTTTATTGATCACGATATCATGGGAGGACTTATACTCCTCAAAGACCTCTCCGTCCCAATCCAGATCATGATAATCCTTATCCTCTTTTTCTGCAAGGATCCCCTGATACTTTTGCGCCAGGGCCACATGATCTATGGAAGTATTGATGATCTCCTCATAGCCCTCCAGACGCTCAAGCTGTATATCATAGAGATCGGACCAGAAGTCGGTCTTGGCGTCCTCACGACTGGTCCTCTCACTTGAATTAAGTATGATATTTGACTCATCAGCTTGTTTGTACAAAATGGCGTCATGTACCGCCATGCCCATAACAGTATCCTTGACTATGTCCTTAAAAAAGGCTCCGTTGGTATGGATATTCCAATACTCAATGGTATTGTCCGGATTGTAACTGGCGGCGTCATCCTCCACCTTGCGCTCCTCAAAGGCAACGTAAAAAAGCATATCCCGAAGAGTGATGTCCTCTCCGTCTACAGTAACCGCCACCTCATCAAGATGCTCCATATAAGAATATGTTGTCCGATCTCGGACTCCTATATATCCTCCCCAAACCATAAAAGCCAAAAGGGCAATGGGAACAAGGAGACGAAGCAACTTCTTTTTTATCATATTACACGCCTTATGGCCAGGATCTCCTTGCAGGTAACAGATCTGGAGCATGTGATACCGGCTCTGGTACTTTGTGCCTCAACTATGACTCCGCCTCCTGCGTAAATAGCCACATGTCCGCTGTAGCAGACTATATCACCGGGCTGAATGCTGTCATAACTTACCGCCCGACCAACACTTCGAAGCAGTGCAGACTGCCTGCTGCCTGAAAGATTGATACCAAAATGCTTGTAAACCTGAACCACAAATCCCGAGCAGTCACAACCACTGGTAAGGGAATCTCCGCCCCACTTGTAAGGGTTACCAACGAACTGCTTGGCGTATGCTACTACTGAACCTCCGCTTACATCGGTAACCGGCTCCGGATCTCCACCTCCGGTATTGGGAGTACTGCTGCCACTGTTGCCGCCGCCTCCTCCGGTGCTGCTGTTCTGCTGTGCTGCCGCCTCTGCTGCACGGCGCTCACGCTCGGCCTGCTCTCTTGCACGACGGGCATTGGCCTCGGCCTGCTCTCTTGCACGGCGAGCTGCTTCCTCAGCTGCTTTGCGGGCCGCCTCTTCCTTGGCCTTCTGGATACGATTGCCAAGATCCGCAACCTGTCCCTGCTTGGATGAGATCAGGGAATCGAGATCTGACTTTTTGGTTTTGAGTGAAGCCTTTTGGCCCTCAAGCTTTTTCTGCTGGACCTCAAGATCAGCCTCCATGGCTTTGATCTCTTCCTTAGTAGCCTTGTATGCTGCCAGCCTGTCCTTGTCGTACTCATATACAGAATTGACATAACTCATTCTGTTGATGAAATCCGTAAAACTTCCGGAGGAAAGAAGAAGGGTGAAGATGTCCTGCTTTTCGCCATTTTCATAGAAATAGCGAATACGCAGCTTCATATCCTTGTACTGCTTTTTCTCAGCCTTTTTAGCCTCCTTGAGTTCTTCCTTGGTCTCAAGGATACTGTCCTCGTTGTCTGAGATCTCTGCCTCCAGAGAATCGATCTCTGTCAGAAGGTCTACCAGCTTGGACTGAAGCTCATCCACCTCAGTCTGCAGTTCCCTTTGCTGCTTTTGCATATCAGCGATGGACGTAGCATAAACACTGTCACCGCTTGTAATAAACGAACCTGTCAAAACCATGACGGCACAAAGCGACATGGATGTCAGTTTCAAAAAACGTCTTTTCATAAAATGCCCCCAATGATCACTCATCTACCAGCGTTCTGAAACGCTTCATCTGCTCCGGTGAATTCTCGCTCTGATCCGACGAGCAGAAAAATCTGGTCGACTTGGCTCCGTCCTTGGCAATAAGCTGTGCAAGCTTGTCAAGCCTGGCCGGATCCTTGGTAAACCATGTATACTCATCACGTGAGATCTTGTAATAGCGAGCCTTGACTCCGGTTACGATCTGCATAAGATCCACCCTGAGAGTGGGCGAATAACCGACACTATAACTCTTGCCGGTTCTTGTAAGTTTGTTCCGAAGTGCCATAGTCCCTCCCGGATCAAAAGATCAAAACAAATAACAATACACTATATATTATAGCAGAAATTCCGCCAACCACAACATCTATTAAAAAATGTATTCCACAAAGCACCCGAACCGCTGCCAGGATCACACCCATGATACCTATAACGACACCCGCCACAGGTTGGTAAACACCTATTGTTACAGCAATTATGAAGATGCAAAAAACGTGTCGGCTGGGAAAACTCTTGCCCTTCGTCTCCTTGGAAATAACCGGAGGCGTATCATAAACTTCATAGGGCCGCGGAGCATTGATAAAATATCTTATTACAGATAGCAGAATAAATCCCGTCCCGGGCACTATTATGGAAGCCGGCAAATAACTGCGATCGTTAAAAAACAACCAGATCAGAAATGCCGGATAAGCCACATACACTGCACCCGTGGTAACGAGATTGACCACCTTTAACAATGTCCTATGTCGGACCATCCTGTCATGCATCCGAATGAATGCCTGTTTTTTTTCATCATTCATCAGGATAAACTCCGTTTATACTTATATAATCGTCAACATCTTGCTTTAACTTAAGCCATTTTTTCTCATGATCCACATAATATTTCGGACAACTTTTTCCGGTTACATCATAGTGACGGATTATGTCCTCGCCTGTAAGATCAAATTTGCCGCACAAAAAAGCCAGTAGCTCGATAAGGGAGTCATAGGTTTCCTTGGTAAACTTGCCGCTTTTATCCTTGTGGCAGCACTCTATGGAAAGGGTGTCACCGTTGCGGTCGTTGGAAGCATAGCTGATCTCCGATGTGGGAATACACTGGACTATCTCACCATCAATACCGATGATAAAATGGCTGCTCGCCTTGGTTTTACCTGTATCCTTAAGGTTTTCGAAATAATTCCGGTTCTGCTCCGCAGTAGTTCCCGGATTGGCAGTATAATGCACCACGATATTGTTTACCTTAGGAAGAGCGATCCCCGGTCTGGAATATGGGTTTACCGTAAGCAGCATCACATTGATCTCCGGGCGTTCCACCTTGGCAGTGATCTTGGCAGCCCTTTCCTTTTCCGCCCTTTCTGCGGCCTGTTTTATCTCCAGGATCTTGTGGGCCCCAAATGAAAGGGAGGCGATGATCCCGATCAGCGCAAATGCATAAAGCGCACCGATCCCTATTTTTGATAATAAAGAATTTTCTTTTCTCAATTTTTTACCTATTACAAAATACACAAGCATGTATTTTCTATGTTTTGTTGATTATTCCTGCTTTATTTTTTTGCGTTTCGCCCTTATAATAGAAGTGTTCAGGTAAAATTAAAGCAAAAAACTTTTAGGATGGTGCAGGATGTACAACATCGGTGATTATTTAATGCATGAGGGTTCCGGAGTCTGCAAAGTTATGGACGTTTGCGAAAAGGCTCTTTCGGGCCGCGGGTCAGAAAAATTATATTATTCTCTTGAGCCGGTTTATGATAAAGGCGGCCAGATACTGACGCCCGTTGATTCGGCAAGACGTATCCGCGATATCTCCACCAAGGGAGAGATCGAGGAACTTCTTGATGCGGTTCCGGATATTTCCGTTATTGAGGAGGAGAATACCCGTGCGCGCGCCGAAAAGTTCAAAGAAAAGATAAGTGACTTCGAACCGTCATCTCTTGCAACCGTTGTCAAGTCCATCTATCTGCATCAGCAGGTCCGACTGGCTATCGGCAAAAAGCCCATGAGCTCCGATGAGCGCATCATGGATTCTGCCGGCAGACGCCTCTTCGAAGAGATGGCCTTCGCCATGGGAGTTGAGATAGATGAGGTTCGGGATTCCTTTTTCCTTCGCCTTGCGCCTCAGAGAGATGAGGCTGTTAAGCGCGTCACCAAGTCCGCCTAGGCTTTTTTCTTATGCAACGCAAAGGGGCTGTCGCACGAGATACTGCGACAGCCCCTTAATAGGTTTAACAAAGCTTCATGCGGATATCCTTGGTGATAACGTCTGTATAGCTGAAAGAAAGAAGCTGTGCAGGCTTATCATCATCCTCCTCATCAACCAGTATAGTAAACACACTGGGGTAGGCCTCCATGATGACACCCTTCTGGATGTCAACCTTGTTACGACCGCGATCAAGCTGGATCATAACCTCACTGCCGCACTGCTCGCGGATGGATGCCCTGACCTTGTTAAAATCTTCCTGTTCCATTTGAATTGTACCTCCAGTCCAAAACACTTGCAAAATCATACCACATAATGGGCTTTTTGTCAAAAGGTTGCGTTTTTGACTGACTCTATGTATGATATTTATCACAATAATCCGAAAGGGGAACATTTTTATGATCCGTTTTATTCTCATTCTTTTGTTTCTGATAGTATATCTTGTCGTGTCTATACCCCTCCAGATGATCGAGTGGGTTATCGGGCATTTCAACAGACGCGCAGCGGATATCTCATCCCTGCGCATCGTACAGTGGGGCTTTAAGTTTATAACGTTTCTTACAGGCTCCAAGGTTACGATAAACGGCCTTGAAAACATCCCCAAGGACCACCCGGTGCTTTACATCGGCAATCACAACAGCTTTTTTGATGTGGTCCTCACCTATCCTCTTATGAAAAACCTTACAGGATATATCTCCAAGGAATCTATCATGAATGTTCCCGTCCTTGGCATCTGGATGCATCTTTTATACTGCATCGGCCTTGACCGCAACGACCCTCGCCAGGGACTTCAGGTCATCCTCAGAGCCATCGATCAGGTCAAGGAAGGAATCTCGATCTTTATCTTCCCCGAGGGAACCCGTTCCAAAGACGGACAGATAGCACCTTTCCATGCCGGCAGTTTCAAGGTTGCCACCAAGAGCGGATGCCCTATCGTACCTGTTGCCATCACCGGCACCTCGGAGATATTTGAAGACCATCTTCCCTTTATCAGGCGCTCTGACGTTACAATAACTTTTGGCGAAGAGATCGATATCCAGAACATGGATCCCGAGTCGAAAAAGCACATCGCAGATGTGGTCAGAAACCGCATAATTGAATTAAAGGAAGCCGCATAATCTGCCCCATATTTGTTTGACACAAAACCCAAGTATGCTATAATTGAAGTGTAGTTGGTGGGCGTTATACTAACCATCATAGATAGGGGGACGACGTATGAGAATTACTATCACAGGACGCAATATCGAGCTTACAGACGGCCTCAAAAATGCAGTAGAGGAAAAGCTTTCCAAGCTCGAGAAGTATTTCAACGACGACCAGATTGCTAATGTTACTCTTTCCGTTGAAAAGGAAAGACAGAAGATCGAGGTTACCATCCCTGTTAAGGGCAGTATCATCAGATCTGAGCAGGTCAGCAACGACATGTATGTTTCCATAGACCTTGTAGAGGAGGTTATCGAGCGTCAGCTCAAAAAGTATCGTCACAAGCTCATTGCCAGACATCAGGAGTCCGGCGGCATCTTCAGAGATGATTTCGTTGACAGCAGTGCTGACGAGGATGAGGACGAGATCCGCATCATCCGCTCCAAGCGCTTTGGCATCAAGCCCATGTATCCCGAGGACGCATGTGTACAGATGGAACTTCTCGGACATGATTTCTTCGTATTCCGCAATGCACAGACAGACGAAGTCAATGTCGTATACAAGAGACGTGGCAACACATTTGGTCTTATAGAACCTGAATTCTAATCCATTAGAAACGCTGATGATCATCAGCGTTTCTTTCTTTTTACTTCATTTATTGTGTTATTTGGAGAAGGTGCCCATGGGTGTTATTGCAAAGAATGGCGTATTCTTCGGAGAAGTGATCAGAGAGATCCGGAATGAGCGTGGCTACAGCATTGAAGAACTGGCCCGGCAGATCAATTGGTCCCCAAGTACGATCCAAAAGGCAGAAACCAACAAGATAGTTCCCACCAAAACCCTTGTCTACGATATCATTTCTTTTCTCGATATGGACGGCTGGTCCTACGAGGATTTCTTTATCGACCCCAGCTTTAATCTTCATCAATTAAGAGAAGTCCTGTGTAATGAGTTGGAAAAGCGCAATATCGACAGAGCCTTTTATTATATCGAACACTACAGACGGCTTCTGAATGCCGGAGGACACGATAGTACAGATCCTCCGTCTCCGTCCCTGATACGGAGGATGCAATTTTGCCGGCTTGCGGAAATGATCGCTCTGGCAGAACAAAATGAAGGATGTTTTTGGCGGCAGTCAGATTGGCTGTCGCTTATTTATTTAACGATACCTGATTATCGGTTTGAAGATATGGCCAATCACGATCCTCTTACAAAAACAGAAAAGATGATCCTCAACGGCATGGCTCTTTCCTATTTGCAGGAAAAAGAATACTCCATGGCGGAACGGCTTTTATACTCCCTTCTTATGGATGATCATGACAAGGTATTCCGGGGAAGTTTTTTCAACCGGCAAAGAGCCGCCCTCTGCAACAACCTTATCCTGCTACGGATTGCCAAAAATGAATGGCGGGAGTGTCTTCCTCTTTTGGATCTGGCTTTTGAATCCTGCAAAACATCCGGTGGAAGCTTTGGGTATCTGAATATCGCAAAATCTGCGGTCAAAGTAAATGCGCACCTCTATGGCGAAAGGGAAGCCTTATCCCTTTACCATGAGGTGCGCAGTTGTTTTAGTCTCGCAATGCACTTTCACGATGAAAGCGAGGTCGAACATTCATTTGAAGAATTCTGGAATTCACCCAGCGAGATGTACATCCTTTAGGTGCAGATCAGAACCAGCCTCCGTTAACGCCAATGATCTGGCCGGTGGTGTAGGGCATGGTACATAACACATAAACAGCCGCAGCAACCTCCTCCGGAGTCCCGAATCTGCCTGCAGGTATCTCCTCTGCAAGTTCGGCTTTTTCCGATGCGGACAAGTGTGAATTCATGTCAGTATCAATAACTCCCGGAGCTATGGCATTGACCGATATCCCGGAAGGGGCCAACTCCTTGGCAAGGGCACGAGTAAAGCCCTCTACACCGCTCTTTGTAGCGGAATAGGCCACCTCACAGGAAGCACCGGTGGATCCCCATATAGAGGAAATATTGATGATATGTCCCCTGTGCTCCTTTAGCATAAGGGGGATAAAAGCCCTGCAGGTGTAAAAAACAGATGACAGATTAACATCAACAATACGTCTCCAGGCCTCATCCGTCATATCCGTAACAAGTCCGACCTCAGATATACCGGCATTATTGACCACAACGTCCATCCTGCCGAAGTCCTGCCGGATCCTTTCAGCCATATCTCTGACCTCATCCGGGTCCGATATGTCAACTTTGTAAGTCTGGATCCGTACTCCCTCCTTGCTAAGGTTGTCTGCAAGTTCCTCCAGTTTTTCCGTATTAAAATGACAGCTCAGGGCAAGGTCATAGCCCCGAGCTGCGAATTTACATGCTATGGATCTTCCGATCCCTCTTGATGCGCCGGATATATAAGCCACCGGCCGGCTGCTACTTGTAGTCATCAGTCTACTCTCTCGTCTCCCCAGAAAAAGATAGCAACTGTACCGGGGCCGGTATGGCTTCCGATAAGATTACCGATGGAAAAATGACGAACAGGTCCGTCCATCTTGGGAAGGGCTGCTTCAAGGATATCTGAAACTTCTCTGGCATCCTCGGGGCAATTTGCATTGGAAATAAAGATCTTGCCCGTATAGTTTTCCCTGTCCTCAATAAGAGAAAGAACCTTGTCTGCTGCGGCACGGATAACACGCTTTTTACCACGATGCTTTGAACGTGCAACAAGCTTTCCGTCCAGATCAACATTGAGAAGAGGACAGATATTGAAAGCCTGACCGATCATTCCCGAAGCCTTGGATACACGGCCGCCTCTGATAAGGTAGGTCAGATCCGTGGTGAAGAACCAGTGGTTAAGCCTACGCTTGTTATCTCTTGCAAATGCGGCAACTTCCTCTAAACTCTTGCCCTCATCACGAAGGTCTGCAAGCTTGTCCATGAGAAGTCCGAAACCGGACGAAGCTGCCAGAGAATCCTCAACGATGATCTTGCGATCGGGATACTTGTCCTTAAGGGTCTCCATGGCAATACGTGCGGAATTGTATGTACCGGATATTCCTGAAGAAAGGGACAGATGAAGGATGTCGAGACCTTCCTTAAGGATATTTTCAAAATACTCCTCGTACTCCTCGGCATTGATCTGGGATGTCTTGGTCAGCTCGCCCTTGGCCATCCTTGAATAAAACTCATCATAAGGAATGGTCTTGCCGCAATCGTCCATATACCACTCGCTGCCAAGCATAAAGTGGAATGAGATCATGCGGATGTCTCTCTTTTCGTAATACTCGGGGGTCATATCTGCAGGTGAGCTGCAGCTCAGTACAAAATCGCTCATGATAGCGCCTCCTTTTCAATAATCTAGAATATAATAGCACATTACAAGCCGACGCGCCACTACCAGATTCCGAACTGTTGCATATAGAGAGAGTGATAATAACCCTTCGCTTCCATCAGTTCGGAGTGGGTGCCTTGTTCGATGATCTTGCCGTCGCGGACTGCAAGGATGATATCCGCTTCGGTGATAGTAGAAAGACGATGGGCGATTACGAAGGAAGTCCGGCCGGAAATAACTGTCGCCACAGCATTTTGCAGTTGTTTTTCCGTTACGGAATCCACCGACGAAGTTGCCTCGTCAAGGACTAAAAGTGCGGGATCTTTAAGGATCGCTCTGGCAAAAGATATGAGCTGGCGCTCTCCTGCAGACAAATGTCCGCCGCCCTCTCCTACGTCACAGTCCAGACCGCCTTCCATTTTTCTGACTATATCTCCGGCAGAAACCATATCCAGTGCCCGGTACATCTCTTCATCAGTCGCATCCGGTTTACCGTACCGTAGGTTTTCCCTGACGGAACCCGAAAATAGATGGGGTGTCTGTAGCACATAACCGATATTGTCATGGAGCCAGGAAATTGACCTTTCACGGGCATCACGGCCATCGATCAGGATCCGCCCCTCCGTAGGTTCAAAAAACCTGCATACCAAATTGACAAGAGTGGACTTTCCGGCACCGGTCTCCCCCACTATAGCTACCATGGAACCTCTGGGTATGTCGAGATCAAAGTCCGTCAGGACCGGATCTTCTCCATCGGGATATGTAAATGAAACCTTTTCAAACTTCACATCGCCGTACAGTTTTTCCCAGTTTTCTTTTTTAGGAGAAAAAGCGTCTCCGTACTTTTCAATAACCTCAGGTGTATCTCTGACTTCGGACTCAGTATCCATAAGAGCGGTGAACCTCTCAATGTTGACCTGGACCGCAAGTATGGACGAAAAAGTGGATACCAGGTTCTGGATCTGCTCCGGCATCTCCATTGCATAGGACATAAAAACCGAAAGGGTTCCAATGCCAACCAGCATCTGAGCATTAAGATGACCTCCGATATATAAGATCAGAGCCAGCATTAGGGATGACATAAAGGAAACCGAAGTAATAAAAAACGCTGAATTATGTGCCGTTTTGACAGCCGTTTTTTCCATCTCGCCTGTGTCTTTTTTAAAGGCTTCAAACATCCTATCCTCAGCCACAAGGGTTTTGATGGAACGGGCACCGGTTATTCCTTCATTAAAATCTCCGGTGATATTGGAATTGATCTCCCTCACCCGTCGATTGAGTTCCAGCAGTTTTTTCTGGAAGTACCTTACCAGGAAGACTACCGGCGGCACAAAGATGATAACTCCAATAGCCATTCGCACACTGGTTATAAACATGATGATTATCATGAACAGGATATAGGATCCGCTCCATACCGTATCCATCAGTCTCCAGGCAACCAGCTCACCTATCTTACCCGTGTCACTCATAAGCCTTGCATGGATATAACCTACATTGTTCTGATTAAAATAAGAAAAGGACAATGTCTGAATATGTCCAAAAGCAGAGTTACGAAGATCCCTGTCCGTAAAAAGCTCCGTTCTGGCACAGGAATAGATCGTGTAGTAATTATCCCACACCTGGAACAGAAGAACTCCAAGATACAGGATAATTACAACAGGAAGCGTATCCGTTTTCCCTTCGCCTATGGTGACATTCAGAATATACCTGTTGAAAAGCGGGTAGGCAGCATCTATGAGGCTTGACAGTACTCCTAGGAATACCATCAAAACTATTTTCCATTTGTAAGGCCGCACATAGGGCCAAAGTCTTGGTATCCCAAACCAGGGCAGGGATACCGTTTTATCTTTTTTGTTTTCCATGATCAAATTGTTGTCTGAAGCTTAAATATCCTGCTGTAAATACCACCTGCGTTGACCAGCTGCTCGTGAGTTCCTTCTTCTGCGATCCTTCCGTCATCCAGGACTATGATATGATCTGCATTCATTATAGATGCTATCCTGTGAGAAATCAGTATAACAGTGTTGTCCGCGGACTTTTTCGCAAGGGCCTCCCGGATCCTGGCATCTGTCTCAGCATCCACCGCCGACAGCGAATCGTCAAAGACCATGATCCGCGGCTGTCTCATGAGCATCTGCGCTATAGCCACCCTTTGCTTTTGTCCACCGGAAAGGGTAACTCCTCTTTCTCCCACATAAGTCTCCATGCCTCTGGAAAGTTTTTCTATTGTTTCCGTCAGCATTGCAGTGCCTGTTGCCTCCGAAAGAAGAACCGGATCGTTTTCGTCTGAGGTAAGTGTTATATTTTCCTCAATGGTACCTGAGAAAAGATAGGGTTCCTGAAGGACCATTCCGATATTTTCTCGTATATACTTCCTCGGGATCCTATTGATATCCACTCCGTCTATAGTGATCCTGCCGCAGCCCTCCTCAATGGGATAGAGTTTTTCCAGCAGATACATAAGAGTAGACTTACCTGAGCCTGTCCCGCCCAGGATCCCCAGGGTCTCACCGGGATGGATGGTAAAGGAAACATTTCTGAGGGTGGGTTCGTTTTCATAAGAGAAACTTACATTGTCAAAAACAATGTCCGAATCCATACTTACTTCCACGAGATCCTCACCGTCTTTTTCCTCCTCGGAGTTCATGATATAACGGATCCTCTCCAAAGAGATCCCGGCCTTACCCAGCTCAGAAATAACGCGTCCCAGTATACGCACCGGCCATGTAAGCATGGCATTGTACAAAACAAACTGCACATACTGTCCCACCAGAATGTGCCCGCGAATGCAAAAGATGGCACCTACGGACACCACCGTCAAAACCTGAAGGCCTGAGATCAGATCACTGCAAGCCCAGAAAATAGACAGCAATCTCATGAGATGTGTCCAGCGTCCGCAGTATTTTTCATTGAAGGAGGTGAACTTTTCTCTCTCCTGCCGCTCCCTTCCAAAGGCTCTTACCACTCTGACGCCGGTAAGGTTTTCCTGAGCCACCGCAGACAGATATCCCTCCATCTCATCAACCTGTCTGAAGGATGAGGAGATCCTGCTGTAAAAAGTATAGGAAAACAACACTATCACCGGTATAAAAGCCGCCGATATAAGCATGAGCGGAATGCTGATCCCGGACATAAAGATCACCGAGAGAACTATGAGAACGATTATCCTCACAAGGTTAGTCATATGCTCGGAAAGGAAGTTCTTCACCAACTCTACATCGGAAGTACAGCGCTGGATCATGTCTCCAGTGATGTTTTCGCTGTACCAGGAAAAAGGCAGCTGCATCATGTGTTCATACAGACAATCTCGCATACGGCATACAAACTTTTCTGAAGCCTTGCCGTTAAGGTATCTGAAGGCATACCTGCAAACCGCAGCCAAAAGAGCAATAAAAACGATCAGAAGCACCGCCGGAAGGAGTAACTCCATCTTTTTTTCAGCGATGACGTGATCTATAACGTATTCGATTATCCTGGGATTGGTCAGATTGAAGACCGAAAGGAGGCACGAAAATAACCAGCCTGCGGCAAACAGACCGGCACTGCCCTTAAGGAAGTACAATATCAGACTTTTATTATCCGGAAAACGTTCTTTATCCATAGTAAAACCTTAGATGTCAAATTATGTGCGAAACGCCAACAATATAGCATACTGTATCTATCATGTAAAGGAATGGGGGCTTGCACCCTTTAACAAAAACTATTAAAATGGGGGAAATACCAAAGGAGGTGCCCCATGAAGATACAGGAATCCGCCCAGGATTATCTCGAGTCCATTCTCATACTTTCCAAGCATGGAGATGTCAGAGCAACTGATATCTGCAATTATTTTGGTTACGCAAGAGCTACGGTTTCTGTTTTTCTAAAGCAGCTCCGAGAAAACGGATATGTTAATGTAGATGGCAACAACCACATTACACTTACAGAGACAGGGCTTCAGATCGCCGAATCCATGTATGAACGCCACCAGTTCCTTACGGATCTTTTCATAAAAATAGGCGTCCCGGAGGACATAGCCGCCGCAGACGCCTGTAGAGTCGAACACTACGTATCGGAAGAAACATTCAAAGCAATGCGTGAGCACTTTTCATAAAGTGCATATCCGATACTTTACTTGCCGATCATGGTCCCGGATTCTCCTCCGATAGAGGGGCGTTCGGGACTTAATTTTGTTATAAGGACCTTTCTTACCGCTGAATCACCAATATAATCTATAGCCGCTTCTATCTTGGGAAGCATTGTGCCCTTTTCAAACTGTCCCTGCTCAATATACTTTTTCGCATCTGCGACAGTAAGATAATCGATGGGTTCCTCATCGGCTGTCCCATAATTCAGGCAAACCTTATCAGTGCCGGTCAGGATGATGAGCATGTCTGCATCCAAAAGATCCGCCATATGGCCTGCTGCCGTATCCTTTTCAATTACTGCGGAAGCTCCGCGAAGCTTGTTGTCCTGGGCAAGAACGGGAATTCCGCCACCACCGCAGGCGATGACTACCTGATCTGCATCCAAAAGAGCCCTGATGGAATCGATCTCAACGATCTCCTCCGGCTTGGGAGTAGCTACGATCCTTCTGAATCCTCCCTCAACCTCTACAACGTGGTTTCCGCGCTTTTCCTCCTGCTCAGCCTCAGCTGCATCCATAACGCGTCCGATCACCTTGGTGGGTCTGTAAAAGGCCTCATCATAAGGATCAACTGTAACCTGTGTAAGGATAGTCGCTACCGGCTTGTAAATACCTCTGGATAAAAGCTCACTGCGGATGGCACCCTGAAGGTCATATCCGATGTAGCCCTGGCTCATGGCAGAGCAGACACTCATAGGTGTATGGGTATACTCCGGGTAGAGCCTTGCAAACTCGCTCATTGCCGTATGGATCATGCCTACCTGCGGTCCGTTGGAATGGGTAATCACTACCTGATAATCCTGGGCTATAAATTCCGCAACGCAGGAGGCAGTCCTTACGGCCGCCTCCTGCTGCTCGGGAAGTGTAAGTCCAAGAGCGTTATGTCCCAGTGCTATCACTATCCTTTTTTTCATGTTTTCTCCTGTTTTCTAGATCCCTCACTGCGCTCGGGATAACATCGATGGGGCAAACCCCTGTTGACTACTGCTTCTCAGTAGGTCTGGTACCGAGAGTTACTGTTATTTCCTGCGGCTCATAGTCATTCTGGACACTGGCAACAGTGATAGTTACCTCATCTCCGGGAGACTTTGCCGCTATAAGGGATGAAAGCTGCTCGAATGATGCAACTGCATTTCCCTCAAATGCTGTGATTATATTACCCTTACGAAGGCCTGCCTTTTCAGCCGCACTACCTTCCTTAACAAGAGATACATATACTCCTGCAGGAACGCCGTTAGCTGCTGCGGTTGCAGAATCTACATCAACTCCTGCTATTCCGAGATATGCACCGCCCTTAGCTGTGCCATCGCCCTCGTCAGCCTTGCCCTTGGACATAAGCTGGCTGATGATGCCCTCTGCCTGGGAGATCGGGATCGCATATCCCATTCCCTCAACTGCCTCGTCTGAATACTTAGCTGAAACGATACCTACCAGCTCTCCGTTCATATTAAGGAGTGCACCACCGGAGTTACCGGGGTTAACTGCCGCATCTGTCTGGATCAGTTTGTTGGTATAAGTAGTACCGTCATCCTCGTTCTGGATGGTAACTTCTCTGTCAAGGGCACTGATGATACCCTGTGTCGTAGACTGGCCATATCCAAGTGCATTACCGATAACGATGGCCGGTGAGCCGACCTTGAGAGAATCGGAATCTCCGATGGTAGCCATCTTGATGCTTGAGATAGTTTCGTCATCAAGATCGGAAACAGCGACTTTGACCACTGCAAGATCTGAGCTGGCCTGAGTTCCCTGGATCTCTGCGGGAACAGCCTTGTCATTGTTAAAAGTAACCGTAAGTGAATTGCTCTTGGCAACCACGTGGTTGTTGGTAGCTATATAGATATAATCATCATCCTGATCGATGATAACGCCGCTGCCGGCACTCTTGGCAGGATACTGGATAGCCTGGCCAAAGAAGTTGTAATACTCCACTACAGACATATTGGTAACCTGTACGATGGAAGGCATCACATTATCTACGATCTCGGACACATCGGTAACGGTCTTGGAAACTGTAGTCGCTGTAGATCCCAGTGTACCGTCTGTGTTCTGAGTATTAGCTTTTGATGAACTCTTCTCTTCCTTTTTGGAGTCCGAAACCTGACTCGTCTGATTTTTCCCGATCAGCCTGCCAGATACCAGCTCTGTGCCCTGAAAGGTAACTCCGGCCACAAGTCCGAAAACAACTGCGATAGCTGCCGCCTTACCAATGGATCTAAGGAAGGGATGCTTTTTCTGTTTTTTCACCGGCTGCTGATACTGATTATCATACATGGTGAAGTTGGGATTGTAGGATGTCTGCTGTGTGTATGTCCTCTGCTGAGCTGTAGCGCCCTGAGTATAAGTACTCTGCTGAGTTGCAGCACCCTGTGAATAAGCACTTTGTTGAGAAGGACCTGTCTGCGCTCCTGCGCCCTGAGTATAAGTGCTCTGCTGTGCACCTGTGCTTTGCTGCGAATTTGTGCTCTGCTGTGCACCTGCAAAACCGCCGTGAGAATAAGGACTGGAGGTATCGCTTACTGTGCTCTCCACATATACATCTCTTTTGTTTTCATTGTCATTGCCATATACCGGATCGTAACTCATAATGTAATCTCCTTTTCAAAACTATATTCACGGAAACAAAACCCTGTATCAGTGCTTCCGTTGTTTTTTATCGGTACGCTTGTCATGATACAGGGTAAATGTGTCCATTCTGTGAATGAAAATTACATAATTTATGAAAAGAATGAGATCAATAATCCATCTCTATGGCACTGTCGGATGTAAAGCCCGTAATATAAGAGATATTCTGGCTTATATTGGTCACTGTTGCACTGGGTACATAATCAGTCTCGTCAAAGAGCATCTCATGAAGTCTCTTGACATTGTCCTCCAGTGTACAGGGAACTACTACGCTTCCACCGTAGGAACCCGAAAGGGTCTTGGTATTAAGAGCGTAAGGGAATCCCTTGGTCTGGTTATATGAGTAATCCTTAAAGGCTGTAGCCAGCTTGATAAGCTCTACTGCACTGAATGAAGTCTCTACCTGAGGCAGGATACCGTCTACAAGAGCATTGATCTCTGTAAGAGATGCATGCTTAACCTTGTCAAAAAGCAGACCCAAAACTTCTCTCTGGCGTGATGCTCTTGCGTAATCATCACCTGCTCCCTTACGTATACGGCAGTATACCAGAGCCTGGATACCATTGAGCTTCTGAAGTCCGGAATGTGTGACATTATCGGAAGACATGCCCAGCTGCTTAGCAACCTCCTGAACAAAAGGCTTTTTATTCATGGCAGCAAACTCCTGATCGCTGACGTCTATCTCGAGACCGCCAACCGCATCAATGGCATTAACAAGAGCCTTCCAGTCAACAGTAACATAATTAGTGATATCAAGATCCATGTTGTAGTTGAGCATCTTGACTGCTCCGACTGCACCGCCGTGTCTAGCGTATGCTGCATTGGCCTTGAAATAACTACCATCGCATCCTACATCCAGGAAGGTATCTCTGTAAACAGATCCAACCCTGACTTCCTTGGTATCATTGTTGATACTCATGATCATGATGGTATCGGAATTACCGGTTCCGTAATTACCATTGGTCCTGTTGTCCACACCGAAAAGGGCGATATTGGTATAGCCCGACAAGGCCTCTGCCGTATCCTCTCCGATCTGGTCAGTGATATCATCCATATTGATCTCGGAAGATATATCCCTGAAATTGATCATTCCGAACTTCAAATAGATGAAAAGCGCAATAAGCGCAAACAATAAAAGTACGATCTCAACTATTAAAAAAATCTTGCGGCGCTTTTTCCTCTCCTGCTTTTTTGAAAGCTTCTTGCCGCCGTTATTATCTGACATTGCAAAACTCCTTGTGACAATAGAATAGATTTCGACACAACGACTTAATTCTATCTCATGGTTTTTATATGGTCAAGCAGCAGATTGCCGAACTATTTGGCAAAAAAGTGCTTAATCATAGCGAATAGTTCGAAGATAAGCCCGTGGGCAGATTGATATTGTAGCAGGGATCTCCCCGGGCTATAACGCTGCCCCAGCGTTCCATAAGAAGTCCGTGAACATACTCACTGCTGGTATGCTCTCTTTTCCCGCAGCGAGCCGTTACCAGGGGCTCATAGACCACTCTCATGCCGGCACGCCTGGCCTTAAGACACAGGTCCAGCATCATCTCCCTGCCCGAAAGCTTTCTGTCGAAACCTCCCACCTTGCGGAAAAATCTTGCATCTATCATGCAATAACCCGGATCCACCATGGAAACGTCCTGCGCAATGGCGATCCTTCCGTAAAGTCCCTGATCCGTGCTTTTTTGTCCGTAGCAGGCCGGATAAAGCATGCCATTGGTATCATAAATATATCCGCAATTATCCAGAGTCCTGCCGGTGCTGACAAACCGCACTCCTGCTATGGCCACATCCGGCTGGCGAACATGTCCGTAAAGGATCTCATAAGCATTGCGCCCGCGGACTTTGATCCCCTCCTCATGTACGAGAAGATACTCGCGATGATGGCTTCCCGCGTCGCCCCCCTCATACTCGATATCGAAGTAGGCAAAACTGCTGTCCGGTTCTGCGTCTGCTTTGATCCCAAGTCTGGCAAAATGGGTAAGAAGAACGGTCCTGTGCTCAGCCATTGTCCTTCGAAGCTCAGCCTTAAGCTGCCTGTGAGGTATGGCCGCCGGAACAACCCTCCTGTGCCACAGCAGCGCAGGAATATGCTCAATGCGAAGTCCGGCCTCGTACGCTCTCAGGAAAAAGTCATAGGAAAAGGAAAAGATAAGCTGCTCGGAAAACAGACCTATCTCCCTAAATACATGCTTTCTTACGCAAAAAGTATCACCTATGTAGTTGGTGTGGCGAAGAAGTTCAAGATTGAAATCCGGCAAAAACTGAGGATTGACCCTCACATCCTCGGATAGTTCATCATAATCCGAATAAATAATGTGCGACTCAAGATTTTGGCGGATCCTAGCCGCTAAAACAGAGGGCATTATCTCGTTAAGCCTTACCATGGGACCCACAAAGACCAGATAATCCTCTTTGGCGTATCTGATCCCCTGGTTCCACAGAGCCGGCATGCTCATAGACTGCTGCATCCTATGATAAACGATCCTGGGATCCGAGGCTGCAACAACTCTGACAAATTCCTCAATCTCGTGTTCGTCGGCACTGTCCAGTATATGGATGGTCATATGCTCATATTCCATGGCGCGAAGCGACTCCATAGCCTCGCGGAATCCCAGCATCCCACCACTTTTAACTGCCACTATAAATGAAAAACCGATCGAATCGTCCATCGTCTACAGTTCTACTCCGTTTTTAATAAGAAGTTCTCTGGCGCTGTCTACCGAATCCACTCCGTGAAGATTTTTCACGGGAGCAAATTCCTTTTCACGGACCACCTCAAAAGCAAGAGTGGAATCCATAAGCTTTATCATATCAAGGATAAGAAGCTCAAACTTGTAGCCATTGGGCTCGGTAGGCTTGATAAGCTCACCCTTTTCATTGATATAAGGTATCTTTTTCTCAACCTTGTGGACAGGAAGCTTTTCGGAAACTATATCCTCCAGCATATCTACATTAAAAAGATAATTCAGGATAACCCCGTAACGATACTTGAGCTTGCCGCTCTCATCTCTCTCGGCAGCCGTCTTCTCGTCTATCTCATAATACTCCACAATATCCGGATGGCCGTCTCTCATGCACAAAAGTCCCACTCTCTCCCCGGGAGATGTCTTTGCTACCACCTTACTTCCGCAGGCACTTCCCGTGGCGATGGTCGCTCCCACGAAAACCGGATCTGCGATCTGCTGGAGAACATTGTCTACCGCAAATACATTGAGCCACTGAACGCCCCTGATCTTGAGGTCCGAATCCAGACCTGCACTTTTCATGGAGTGGTACCACCCTCCGTTGCCGTTAGGCGAAGTAGCCGGCTTGCCAGGGGCCTCGTAAAGAACATTGCCGTCAAAGTCCACGGCCTCAGCCATATCCTGAAGGAAGAATCTGATATCAGACTCGGGATAGCCAAAATAACTGTGCTCTGCAAAAAAGGCTCTGGTGGCCTCGTCATTCTTGTCGCTGGTCATGATATAGAGCGGAACGGTGCGCCCCACCTCATCCGTTACCTTTTTCAGGTTGTTCATAAGGCACTCGAAAATGGACAGATGTCGATTAAGTCCGATATCGTACGTACCCTTGGGTGCTTCAAAACCAAGTCTGGTGCCCATGCCGCCGGCAAGAAGGACTGCACCCACACGTCCGTGCTCGATGGCGTCAACGCCGATGGATCTGAATTCGTCGCGACGCTTTTCGATCTCGTCTATCTCAAGAGCCGGAGAAGGCTCTATTCCCGAATAATTATCTGCCATGATGAATATCCCCCTTTGAATGTATGCATGCGCGAATATTAGCGACTTTGCGAATACCATCATCGTGGCATGATACCCTTGGCGACACGCTTGCGCTCGTATTTTTCTCGTCACGTCACATAACGCGTCAAAGTACGACGCGTAAGTGACGACGGAAAACAAAGGTCGCTACGGGTATCATACACACGATGATGTACTACAAATCGCTATATTTAAGTGCATTTATCCGAAGCATAATGTAACTGCATTGTAATTGAGATTTACACTTTGTAGATAGATATTATTGCGACGTAATACCCGTAGCGACCCTCGTTTTTAGTCGTTACTTAGGTGGCACGAAGTGGCACCTTACGTAACGCGACCAAAAAACAAGGAGCGGGAGCGCGTCGCCAAGGGTGTTATGTCGTAATAATATCGTCCCGGCAAAAGTATAACCTAAGTTCATATTATACATCTTATGAAAATTCCTTGCATTATAATTGTTTTTTTATTTGTATATAGCGTACAGTAACGATAAAGAAGTGTATAATCAATTTCGGATTCCTCAAGAGCATTAGCCTTTATTTCATTTTATGAATGGTTCTGCGATACTCCGGATCAGCTTCATCTCCGCGGAAGCGGATCCTGTAGTAGGTATCAAAGATCTCTTTCATGCGTGTCCGCTCTTCATTATCATCCATCAAAGGCAGGAAGTCATATATACTTTCAGGTCTGGCATCAAAACGTTTTTCAAGCTTGGCTCTCACCTTTGCCATATCAAAGATAACCTTGCCCCGCTCATCCATCAAAAGATAACGGAGCTTTTTCCCACCTACCACAACCAACGTAAGAAGCAGCGCTATAGCAAAAAAGATAACCAGATACCTTCTTACGGAGGCAGGTATCAATTCCTTTGGTTCCTCCGCCTCTTCCTCAACTTCTGCATCAGGTATCATTATATTGGCAGAAGGATTGTTTTCCTCACCATTTTCATATAAGGATGAATCCGCGTCCTCCGGCAGGATAGGGCTCCATCTTAGCTGGGATGAATCCTTTTTTGAACCCGTGGGTTCAAAATCCATCCACCCAATCCCATCAATGTAGGCCTGAACCCAAGCGTGGGCCTCGTTGCTCTTTACAACATGATCAGCGTTATCCTTATGATAATACCCCAGGGTATATTTTGCCGGGATACCGCAGAGCCTTAGCATCAATACCATGGAAGACGCATAGTGAACACAATAACCTCTCTGGGTCTTAAATAGAAAGTCTTCAATATAGTTCTCGCTGCCCGTTAGATCAACAGACTTATCATACTTGTACTGACGAAGAAAGCTCTCGATCGCTCTCGCCCTTGTATAGTCCGAATCCATACCTGCCGTAATGCTGTATGTCAGGTCCCTGATACGATCCGTTGACATTGATGTGTCAAGATATCTTTCACCGTAATAATCCGGCACCACAGTGATCGCCGACAGATATTCCTCAGCAGACATTATCTTGGAAAGATCCAGATTGAAAACTTCCTTTATGAATTCCGACAGATCCTCATATGATGCAAATGAGATCCCCTGCCTTTCTGATATCATTTTTATAAAGTATGGACTTGCATAATCAACATTTAGGTAATGCAGTCTGTATGAGAGTCCTTTGCTACCACCCTTTGCCATAGCATCATTTTTATCAAACCAGAACGTATTGGTAGCCGTAAGAACATCATCTGTCCTGATATAAGCATAGGTTACCTGTGAAGAATCGATCCTTGTGAAGCATCTTATCTCCCGAGGCGTTAGATCAGAATAATAAAGTGCGTTGAAATACACCGCCAACTGGGTATCGTATATCGACATAGGATCCTCGTCGCCGGTAAAGCCATCTTTTCCCAGGTCTGTTTTACTGCAGCCCTTGAGGTAGATCATCCAGGCATCTCCTGTATCGGAGAAATACGCCTCATCCCTGTCACTGTCACCCAGGCCACCGGATATTAGTCCGATATCGGAGTAACCGGCAGAGGTCTTTTTACCTGATAATCCTCCGATGGCATAATCGATCTGCCAGGATATATCCGTTGCCAGTTGCTCAACTTTTGCTATAAATT
>JAEEGL012579811.1_pt1 | contig 23624 bp, 21 predicted proteins | sample 9134231 | NCBI WGS metagenome assembly JAEEGL01 (sample SAMN16246548, study PRJNA631951) | gut metagenome | biome: gut microbiome; feature: rumen; material: fiber-attached | host: Bos | place: Iran: Karaj | collected 2018-10 | reverse complement strand
CTCGCTTCGTGTTTTTGTGGTGATTACATTATAGCACGATTGGAAGTATCCCCGTATCTTTTTTTGCCGGTTTTCCCCACCCCCGCGGGGGTGGGGAAACCTCTTTTTTTCTCCCACAATTATTTTACACCAACCGCGCGGCCCGGAACCGGTTTTGGTTATTTGCACACGGTTTGTTCTTGAATTTTTCAAGGAATCATTATATAATTATCTGGATACGACAACGGCGCGCACGGCGCGCCAGACGGAGGAGCTGCATGGGAAAACTTGGCGACAGGATAGATTCGGTGCTTGCCGGAGGAGGGAAGGCGGTGATACTCGGCCTCGGAGTCTCCAACGAGCCGCTGGCGAGGATGCTCGCGGCGTCCGGCCTCGGAGGCAGACTGACCGTCCGGGACCGCAAGACTTCGGCGGAGCTCGGGGGCAAGGCCTTCGACCTGCTGATGGCCGGGGCGAGGCTCGAGACCGGCCGCGACCCCGTACAGGGCATCTGTACCGGTGACGACATGAGCGACACCGTCATATTCAGGTCGCCGGGCATACGGCCCGACGCGGGCGAGCTGCCCGAGGCGGTCGGGAGGGGAGCGCTGCTCACCTCGGAGATGGAGTGGTTCTGCGACATCTCCCCGGCAAGGATACTTGCCGTGACCGGCAGCGACGGAAAGACTACCACCTCGACCCTGACGAGCCTCATCCTGGGGGCGGCGGACCTGCCCGGAAGGACCTTCCTCGGCGGGAACATAGGCACGCCTCTGCTGGACGTCGCGGGAGAGATGACATCAGGGGACACCGCCGTGCTCGAACTCTCCAGCTTTCAGCTGCAGACCATGAGCGGCCCGGCGGACCGGGCATGCATTACGAACATAACCCCGAACCACCTCAACTGGCACAGGGACATGGACGAGTACATCGGCGCCAAATACCGTGTGCTCGGTCCCCGCACACAGCTGGCCGTGCTCAACGCGAAAGATCCGCTGTCCTCCGCGGCCGCCGGGGCCGGGGGCTTCCGGGGCAGGACCGTGTTCTTCACGGCCCGCAACGGGGAGGACGACACCTTTGCCGGCCTGACGCACGGGGTGCCCGGGGCCATGCTCATATGGCTGCGGGACGGATGGGCGGTCCTGTCCGACGGCGTCACCGACGAGCCTGTCTTCAAGGCGTCGGAGATCGCCATCCCGGGCCTGCACAACGTCGAGAACTATATGGCGGCCGCGGCGCTGACGCTCGGCATGGCCGGCTTCGACGCCGTCAGAAAGGTCGCGGCGACGTTCAGGGGAGTGCCCCACCGCTTCGAGCTCGTAAGAGTTATCGACGGGGTGAGATACTACAACAGCTCGATCGACTCGACGCCCACGCGCACGGTCGCCGCGCTGTCGAACCTCGACTGCGGACCGGTGGTCATACTGGGCGGCAGGGACAAGGGAGTGCCGTTCGACGGCCTTGCCGCGGAGCTGTTTCGGCGCGCCTCGGCGGCGGTCCTGACAGGGGAGGCCGCGCCGATGATCGAGGAGGCCATATACCGCGAGGCCGCAAAGCGCGGCGGCTTCGGGGACTTCAGGGTGGTCCGCGCGGAAGGGTTCGCCGAGGCGGTCGCGGCGGCCAGGGCCCTGTCAAGGCCGGGGGGCGCGGTGCTGCTCTCGCCGGCCTGCACGAGCTTCGACCGCTTTGCCAACTTCGAGGAGAGGGGCAGGGAGTTCCGGCGAATAGTCAACGAACTTGCCGGCAACGGAAGGACTGAAAAAGATGAATGAACCTGATCTCGTAGATCTTATAAGGGAACTGACCTCGGTCATGTCCGTCACCGGCTTCACCCTGAGGGGGACCGGGCGGCTGTACGAACTGATAGGGGACTTCTTCGACGAGAAGTCGACCGACCGCATGGGCAACCACCTGTTCGTGAAAAGATGCGGCAGGGAGAACGCCCCGAAGATACTGCTGGACGCCCATTTCGACGAGATAGGGATGATGGTCACCTCCGTAAAGGAGGGCGGCTTCCTGACGGTCACGGGCATCGGCGGCGTCGACACCCGGATACTGCAGGGCAGCGAGGTCACCGTTTACGGGCGCTCGCCCGACGGCGAGGAGCGCCGGATATACGGCGTCGTCGGCTCGACGCCTCCTCACCTGCAGAAGCCCGGCGAGGCCGACAGGAACCGCGACATAAAGGACCTGCTGATCGACACCGGCCTTTCCGCCGACGGGTTGCGCAGGTTCGCGCCCCCCGGCACGCCCGTGGGCTTCAGGCCGGTCTTTGCCGAGCTCCGGAACGGGATCATCACCGGGAAGGGCTTTGACGACAAGGCCTGCGGGGCCTGCATCGCCGCCGCCGTGGCGGGAGTGCGGGCCGAGGACCTGTGGGGCGACGTTTACTTCCTGTTCTCCAACTTCGAGGAGGACGGGGCATCCTTCGGCGGAGCGGCCACCGGGGCCTTCGCCATAGACCCCGACGTTGCCCTGGCGGCCGATGTGACGTTCGCCTCGTCGCCGGACACGAAGAAGCGCGAGACCTGCGAGCTCGGCAAGGGCGTCACGGTCACGCTGTCGCCAATGACCGACGTCCGGCTGTCGAAGCTGCTCATGAGCCTTGCCGCCGAAAAGGGCATAGGCGTGCACCCGTCCGTGGCCACCCGCCACACCGGCACCGACGCATACGTTATAAACAAGGCGCGGGCCGGGATACCGACGCTCGACATAGGCCTGCCGCTGCGCAGCATGCACACCTCGGCCGAGCTCGCGTCCGTATCGGACTGCGAGGCCCTGCGGGACATCGTGCGGCTCTTCATCACCGAGCCCGCTTTCGGAAAGGAGCTTGAAAATGTATAAGACCGCGGAGTTCGCCCCGGAGAGGCCCGGGCGCCTGCTGGAGGGCACGGAGCTCGTTCGCGAGCTCTCGCTGGCCTTCGGCCCGTCGGGATCCGAGAGGGCGGTCACGGATCTGATCGCCGGCCAGCTTTACGGGACCGCGGAGCGGCTGTCGCGAGACAGGGCCGGCAACCTCTTCGCCCTGTATCCGTCGGCGGCAAAGAACGCCCCGACCGTAATGATCTGCGCCCACACCGACGAGGTCGGATTCATGATAGACGACATTTCGTCCGACGGCTTCCTGCGCTTCCGCAGCCTCGGCGGCATGGACCCCAGGGTCCTGTGCGGCCGGCACGTGGTGTTCATGGGAGCCGGGGGTCCGGTAAGGGGCGTTATCGGCGCAAAGCCGGTCCACCTTCAGAGCGCGGACGAGCGCCAGAAGGCGACAAAAGAGAACGACATGTATGTCGACATAGGCGCGGCCTCGGCGGAGGACGCCGGGCGCTGCGTCGCGGTGGGCGACAGCGGCACCTTCGTCTCGGATTTCGTCCTCTTCGGCGAAGGAGGGGGCCTAATGAAGTGCAAGGCTCTGGACGACCGTCTCGGCTGCGCCGCGATGATCGAGACGCTCCGCAGACTGGTAAGGGGCAGGCGCAGGCCGAAGGCCAACCTCGTGTTCGCCTTCACCTCGCGCGAGGAGATAGGAAACTCCGGGGCCGTCATGGCGGCAAACCGCTTCCTGCCGGATTACGGCATCGTCCTCGAGACCACGGCCATAGCCGACCTGCCGGACGTGCCCGAGAACTCCAGGGTGGCGGACGTGGGCCGCGGCGGCGTGATAAGCATCGCCGACCGGGGAACCATATACGACGCCGAATTCACGAGGGGCGCCCTCGCGCTGGCCGCGAAAAAGGGCATACCCGCCCAGGTGAAGCGGTACGTGTCCGGCGGGAACGACTCGCGCAACATCCAGCGCTCCGGGACGGGAGCCAGGGATCTGGTCATATCCGCGGCCACGAGGTACCTGCACAGCGCGTCGTGCGTGGCGTCCGTAGCCGACTACGCGTCCATTCGCGAGCTGCTGTTCGCGATACTTACCGAATACGATTTCAAAAGAAAGGAAGCTTCCGGCGCCGGAAGCGTGAGATAAGATGTACAGCCTGCTGAAGAAGATCGTCTGCTGCCCGGGAGTGTCGGGAAGAGAGGGGACCGCCGCCGACGTCATAGAGGGCGTCATGGCCCCCGTATCGGACTCGGTCCGCCGCGACGCCATGGGCAACCTCATCTGCCTCGTCGGAGGGAACGCCCCCGAAGGGAGCCGCCGCAGGATAATGCTCTGCGCCCATATGGACGAGATCGGCTTCATGGTCACGTTCATCGAGAAGGACGGGCGGCTCAGGGTCGCCACTATGGGAGGGATCAACCTCTGCGCGGCGGCATACTCGAGGGTCCTGTTCCCGAACGGGACCGAGGGCGTCATAGTGCCCGACGCCGGGGTGAAGCCCGCCGACTTCGCGGCCGAAAAATTCTCTGTCGACATCGGCGCCTACACGGCCGAAGAGGCCGGCGCCAGGGTGAAGATCGGCGACACCTGCGCTCTCAGGCAGGAGCTTAGGAAGCTCGGCGCGCACCAGGTCGCCGGGAGGCCGCTCGACGACAGGATCGGCTGCGCGGTCATCGCCGACGTGGCGCGCAGGCTCTCGCTGAAGCGGGCCGCCGACGACGTGTACTTCGTCTTCTCCGTCCAGGAGGAGGTCGGGCTCCGCGGGGCCGGCACCGCCGCCTACGGCATTATGCCCGACCTTGCCATCGCCGTCGACGTCACCGGCACGGGCGACGTTCCCGGCGCGGTGCCCATGGAGGTGTCGCTCGGGAAGGGAGCCGCGGTGAAGCTGCGCGACGGCTCCGTCATATGCGATCCGGACCTCGTGTCGGATCTGCTGGCCGTCGCCGCCGAGAACGGCATCCCCGCGCAGCGCGAGGTCCTCGTGCGCGGAGGCACCGACACGCAGAGCATCCAGCTGACCGGGGCGGGCTGCACCGCGGGAGCCGTTTCGGTCCCCTCGAGGTACATCCATTCCGGCACGGAGACGGCCGACCTTCGCGACGCCGCCGCGTGTTCCGACCTCCTGTTCGCCTATCTTACGGCGGAGCGCCCGGGGAGAGCCTGACATGGCGTTCTCAGCCGACCTTCTGAGCCTTGCCGCCGAGGCCGAGGCTGCCCTCGGAGGGCATTTCGCCAGGATCGACGGGACCTCATTCGAGCTCACGTCCCGGGTGCTCTCCGCCTTCTCCGAGTTCCGGGTCAGCGACTCCTGCTTCGGCTCGTCGACCGGCTACGGTTACGGCGACCGCGGCCGGGAGATCCTCGACTCCGTATGGGCACGGGTCTTCGGCACCGAGGCCGCCCTGGTCCGCCACAATTTCGTCAACGGCACCCACGCCATATCCACGGCCCTGTTCGGCCTGCTGCGGCCGGGCGACACACTGCTGTCCGCGACGGGGAGGCCTTACGACACCCTCGACGGCGTCATAGGCGCCGGCGGGGCGACGGGCGAGGGCAGCCTGCGGGACTTCGGCGTATCGTATGCCGGGATAGAGCTCGCCGGCGGACGCATAGACGTCCCCGCCGTCATAGGACGGGTGATATCCGACCCGTCGGTGAAGGTGGTCTACATCCAGCGCTCCAAGGGGTACCTCGGCCGCAGGACTCTGACCGCCGCAGAGATCACCGAGGCGTGCAGTGCCGTCCGCGCGGCAAGGCCCGGGGTGTTCACCGTCGTCGACAACTGCTACGGCGAGTTCTGCGACGGCTCCGAGCCGTCTGCCGACCTGCTGTGCGGCTCGCTCATAAAGAACCCCGGCGGAGGAATGGCGCTCACGGGCGGCTACCTCGCCGGCACCGCCGAGGCCGTCAGACTGGCCTCGTACCGGCTGACCACGGTCGGCACGGGCGGCGAGGTCGGAGCGACGCTCGGCCAGAACATGAACATGTTCAAGGGGCTGTATTACGCGCCCCATTCCGTCGCGAACGCCCTGAAGACGGCCCACCTTGCCGCCTACGTCTTCGGGAAGCTCGGCTACGCTGTCAGCCCCGGCTGGGACGAGCCCCGCTCGGATATCATACAGACGGTGGCGACGGGATCGCCCGAGAAGCTAAGGGCATTCTGCGGAGGCATCCAGGCGGGATCGCCGGTCGACTCCTTCGCAGAGCCGGAGCCCTGGGCCATGCCCGGATACGCCGACGAGGTCATAATGGCGGCCGGCTGTTTCGTCCAGGGGGCCTCGCTTGAGCTCTCGGCCGACGGACCGCTCCGCCCGCCCTACACGGTCTTCTTCCAGGGAGGACTCACCTACGAGAGCGGAAAATACGGAATTCTTACCGCGGCGTCGCGCGTCGGTCCGGCCTGACCGCGCGCCGAGAAAGGTTTGACGAAATGAAAAAGCTCACCCTCATCATTATCGCCGCGGCGCTGGCGCTGTCTCTCGCCTCCTGCGGCGACAAGACCGTCCCCGACGGGATGCAGACCGCGTCCGGCCCTAACGAGGCCTTCAACCTGTACGTCCCCAAAGCCTGGGCGGTCAACAACTCGGGCGGCACGGCGTCCGCCTTCTACTCCTCGTCCGACACGTCCAACGTCAGCATGACGTCGATGATGACGGAGGGGGCCTTCCAGACGCTCGACGACTACCAGAACGCCGTCGAGGCCTCTCTGGCCGAGGTCCTGCCCGGCTACGAAAAGATCTCCGGCTTCGACGACGCCGAGCTCGCCGGCCTCCCGGCGCGGACCTTCGACTACTCCTGCAGGCTCTCGGGCGTCGATTACAGATACCGCCAGGTATTCTGCGTAAGGAGCGGCTATTTCTACATCTTCACATACACATCGACCGCCGGGAACTTCGAGTCCCATCTCGGGGACGTCGAGAAGATACTCACCGAGCTGACGTTCAAGTGATGGGCGGGCCGGTTTACCTGGACAACAGCGCCACGACCGCTCTCTCGGAAGCGGCGCTGTCCGCCATGACCTCGGCGGCCGCGGAGTTCGCGAACCCTTCATCGCTCCACGCGGCGGGAATGCGCGCAAGGGAGCTCGTCGAGCAGGCCCGGGCCCGGGTCAGGGAGGCGGCAGGCCTCTCGCCGCTCGACGGCTGGAAGGTCGTCTTCACCGGATCCGGCACCGAGGCCAGCAACCTGGCCATAGCCGGGGCCGCCGGGGCAAAGACGCGCTTCGAGTCGAAGAGGGTGATCATCACCGACTCCGAGCACCCGTCGGTCGCGGAGACCGCGGGCGCCCTGTCGAGACTCGGCTTCGAGACCGTGTGCGTCCCCACGGCCGGAGGCGCCCTCGACCTCGACGCCCTGGCCCGGGAGCTGCGCCGAGGGGCCTTTCTGGTCTCGATAATGCTCGTCAACAACGAGACCGGCGCCGTGTACGACGTCGAGGGCGCTTCGGAACTCGTACGGAGCCTCTGTCCCGGGGCCCTCTTTCACGTCGACGCGGTCCAGGCCTTTCTGAGGCTCCCTCTGACGGTGCGCTCCTGCGACATGATCACGGTCAGCGCCCACAAGGTGCACGGCCCGAAGGGCGTCGGGGCTCTGCTGGTGTCGCCGGACGTCATAAGGCGCAAGGCGGTCTCGCCCGTCATACGGGGCGGGGGACAGGAGGAGGGACTGAGGTCCGGGACCGAGAACGTGCCCGGCATCGCCGGCTTCGGGGCTGCGGCCGCCGAGGGCCGCTCCCGCATGGAGGAGGACTCGCGCAGGCTCCGCGCCCTGAGGGAATACGCCGTTGCCGCCATGACCGCGGCCGGGGCCAAGGTGAACGAGCCCGTGCGGCGCGCCGACCACATCATAAGCGCAACGCTGCCCGGTATCAAGAGCCAGACTATGCTCAGCTTCCTGTCCGAGCGCGGCATCTGCGTCTCCAGCGGCTCGGCGTGCTCGTCCCGCAGCGGCCGGATCAGCGGCACGCTCCTGGCCTTCGGGCTCGACCGCCGCTCGGCCGACTGCACCGTAAGGGTATCGCTGTGCGCCTCGAACACCGAAGAGGACATCGACGCGCTGTGCGAAGGCCTGCGCGACGGCATCGGGCGCCTGGTGCGCATACGCTGAGCCCCGAGGCCGGCCCCTTTTGTCAATACGCCGGCCCCTGTGCCGGCTCCGTTTGTCAAATTGCCCCTTGACACAGGTTTTATGTAATGATATAATAATCCGTATCGGGATTCTCTCAAGTTATTTTATGCAGTATGGACAAAATGCAGCGGTGCTTTTTGAGCACAGCGTACAGGCATTCTGAGCGTTCAGGCCAGCCGCGCGTTTTTTTCCGGTTATTGCTTCAGAAAAAAGGAGTCATTCCATGGCAGACAACACCAAGATCACTTCAGTCGCGCAGCGTATCAGAGAGAACGTCGGCAAAGTCATAGTCGGAAAGACCGAAACGGTCGACGAGCTTATAGTCTCGCTCCTTTGCGGCGGTCACGTCCTGCTCGAGGACGTCCCCGGAACCGGAAAGACCATGCTCATAAAGGCCCTCGCGGCCAGCGTGGGCTGCGACTTCACCCGCATCCAGTTCACTCCCGACCTGCTTCCCTCGGACATCACGGGCGTCAACTTCTTCAACATGAAGACCTCCGAGTTCGAGTTCGTCCGGGGCCCCGTCTTCACCAACATCCTGCTTGCCGACGAGATCAACCGCGCCACCCCGAAGACCCAGTCCGGTCTGCTCGAGTGCATGGAGGAGCGCCAGGCCACCATCGACGGCAAGACTTACAAGCTCCGCACCCCCTTCATGGTCGTCGCCACCCAGAACCCGATCGAGTCGCTCGGCACCTTCCCGCTGCCCGAGGCCCAGCTCGACCGCTTCCTCATGAAAGGCACTATGAACTATCCGACTCACGAAGAGTCCATAGACATCCTTGCCCGCTTCGACAAGTCCAGCCCCCTCGACACCCTCCAGCCGGTCGTATCGCTCGAGGAGCTGCTCGAGGCCATAGAACAGCTGCCCCAGATCTACATCTGCCGCGAGCTCATGGGCTACATCTCGTCCCTCTGCGAGGAGACCAGAAAGTACCCGAGAGTCACGCTCGGAGCCAGCCCCAGAGGCGCCCTGGCCCTCCAGAAGGCCGCCAAGGGATACGCCGCCCTCGCCGGGCGCGGCTACGTCCTGCCCGACGACATCAAGACCGCCGTGCATCCGGTGCTCGACCACCGCATCATGCTCGAGTCCGCCGCCAGGCTGAGGCACGACCTCGTCTCCGACATCACAGACGACATCCTCAACGCCGTCAGGGTACCCACCGAAGCCGTTTTCGCTGATTCCTGATGGGATTTTTCGAGTTTCTGGAGCGGGCCGCTCAGAAGATAGCGACTGCGGTCATCACCTTTCTGCTGTCGCCCGCGGCCCCCTGGATCTTCCTGGTCGTCGGGCTGGTCGTGCTGTTCTTCCTGCTGCGGGCACTGTACCGCAAGCTCCGGGACAAGCACTTATACCAGCTCACTTACGAGCGCAGCTTCTCGCAGACCGGCGCGTATGTCGACGACGAGATCGAGCTCATCGAGGTCGTGACCAACAACGGCTTCTTCCCGCTCTTCCACGTTGACGTCTACGCCTACCTCTACAACGAACTGCGCCTGACCGGCTACGATCCGCCGAAGAAGGACGGCATGCAGCTGTTCTCCGGCCGGTTCAACCTCTGGCCGTACATGCGCATACGCCGCCGCCATAAGGTGCGTCTGCTCCGCCGCGGCTTCTACAGGCTGGAGAGCGCCGCGATACCCACGAAGGACACCGAATACTATCTGTCCTGTCCGGCCGAGATCTACGTGTATCCGAAGCCGGTGCCCATCGAGCAGCTTAACAACGCCTCCGGAAGGATGCAGGGCAACGAGCGCGCCGTAAGGCAACTCTTCTCCGATCCGTTCTCGATCTCCGGCGTCAGGGACTACCGCTTCGGCGATCCTCTCACCACGATCAACTTCAAGGTCAGCGCCAGGACCTGGATGTGCTCCGGCGCGTCGTCGTCCCCGCTCAAAGTCAACGCCAGGGAGTTCTGCGCGAACCGCCGCATCATGGTGTTCATGGACTTCCACACCGAGCGCGACTGCGGCTTCGACGGCCAGGCCTACCTGCGCAGGGTCGAGGCCGGCCTGTCCTACTCCGCCGCCTTCATAATGGAGGCCATATACGGGGGCTTCAACGCCGCCTTCTTCTGCAACTGCAAGCTCGAGGACGGCGGCATGTCGGTAAAATTCCCGCTCTCCAGCGGCGAGGACCACATGCTGGCCATCTTCAAGGCCATGGCCACCCTCCGCCCCGCGGACGGCGTGTCCTACGCGACTCTGCTCGAGGAGGTCATAGAGCAGGGGATAGGCGACTGCGAGATCATCTCCATCGTCCTCTGTCCCTCCGCCAAGAACGACGAGCGTCTGGCCATGCTCGGGCGCATGGGCAACGGAGTGCACCAGCTGGTGCTCACCTCCGACGACGAGGCCAACGCCGTCTGAGCCCGACAGGCGCCCGGCGGCCGCGGTCAGATCCTGACACAAAACACAAGGATCCTACGACAGATGAAAAAGATTATCAACTACATCAAGAAGGTATGGAACCAGGAGGGGTTCAGGTTCGAGCGCATAATGCTGACCCTGTTCTACACCGCCTCGGTGATAACCTTCGCCATGGTGTTCTCGAGATCGCTCGGGAATTACAAGGTGCAGGTGCCGTCTTTCCTGGCCACGGTCTTCTTCCTGCTCTGCGACATACGCTCGATCAGGAAGCTGTTCGACCGCAAGACAAGGAGCCGCATAGGAGGCTTCCTCGTCGGGCTGACGGACAAGCTCGACGCCTTCGTCGCCAAGGTCCTCAAGAAGGTGGCGCACGCCCTGGGCATCGACAGGTGGGGAAAGTTCGGCGACGAGCGCGACTTCGTGTTCGGCCAGAGGCGCTCGTCCCGCCGCCACCGCAAGCTGTTCAACCCGATGTTCTGGCAGGACCAGACCGAGAACTCCGAGCGCGTCCGCTTCATCTTCATCGACTTCATGATCCGCAAGATCAAGGAGGGCTACCAGATGAGACCCTTCAAGACGCCCAACGACATAAGTCAGGAGCTTGCCCACGAGGACAACGAGAAGCTGCTTTTCTCGAGCTACGTCAGCGCGCGGTACTCCGGGGGACTCGAGCCCATCGAGGACAAGACCGTGGACGCCCTCACGGCGTTCATCGAGACCAGAAAGCGCAGAAAGTAAGCCCCGGACTCGGTAATAAGACCGTTTTATTACCGATTTGAAATAAACATTTAAATATCATTTTGAAAGGGAGAAAGAAATGAAAAAGATTCTCACTTGCGCGATTGCCGTCATCATGGTAGCCGCCCTGTTCGTTCCGGCCTTCACGGTTCCCGCGTCGGCCGCCGACGGCGAGCTGCTCATCAAGGTGAACTGGCTCACCGACAACTTCATCTCGGTCAACCAGGGCACCTCCGTCTGCCAGGACTTCAAAGAGAAGTACGACCTGTCCAAGTGCACCGACGATCTGTTCTTCCCCTCGAAGAAGGAAGGCTGCTCGAGCGACGTCTGGAAATCCGACCTGTTCTACATTGAGGAGACCGGCTACTACGTGACCGACGACACGAAGTACACCATCTACTTCGAAGTCGCCGCCGCCCACAACAACAAGTACAGCGGAGTTCCGTTCCTCCATGAGAACACCGAGTACGACTCGCTGATCATGCTTGCCGGCTCGTTCTCCGACGACGGTGACGTGGACGACCCCTCCGGCAACCCCTGGACCGAGTTCTGCTACGCCTATGACTACGCCAAGGTCGACAACGCCATCGGCGAAGGCTACACCGGCGAGAAGGACCTCATGTACCTCCATCCCGCCCTTGCCACCGAGACCTTCGAGGCCGACAACTGCACCGGCTCCCCGGTCACCGAGTTCAAGTTCTGCACTCTGAAGATCGAGATCGACGGCCTCGACGTCACCACCTGGTACCTCGATGCCGACAGGAAGTGGAACAAGTGCGACAGCCTTGGTTCCGAGGTCACCTATCAGGCTCCCTACGGCTCCGAGATCATCCTCGGTTCCTACACCAGAAACGAGCAGCGCCACAACCTCATCCGCGGCCTGAGACTCGTTCAGGGCACCGGCCTCACCTATGACCAGATCCTGACCGCCAAGCAGACCACCGAGCCCAAGCCTCCGAGGCCCGAGATTCCCGAGACCCAGGCCCCCGAGACCCAGGCTCCCGAGACCAAGGCCCCCGAGACCAAGGCTCCCGAGACCAAGGCCCCCGAGACCCAGGCTCCGGGGACCCAGGCTCCCGCCACCGAGGCTCCCAAGGAGGAGAAGAAGGGCTGCGGCGGCTTCGTAGCCCTGCTCCCCGTTCTCGCGGCAGCCGCGACCGGCGCGGTCGTCTTCCGCAGAAAAAGAAGCTGAACCCTCCTTCTGAATGACAAACGGCCGCGGCGCCGCCCGTCAGGGCCGGCCCGCGGCTCCGTTTATTCCTCCATTTGTTGATTATCCACATGCTGATCGATCTGCACACACACATCTTTCCCGACCGCATCTGCAGGACCGCGGTCGAACGGCTCTCCGCCGCCGGGCACATCCCGCCTCATACAGACGGCTCCGCAGGGGGGCTTATCGCGTCCATGGCGGCGGCCGGAGTCGACTACTCGGTAAATCTGCCGGTGATGACGAGGCCCGACCAGGTGGAGAAGGTGAATTCCTCTCTGATCGCCGGCCTCGGCGACAGCCTGGCCCGCGGCATCGTCTGCTTCGGCGGCCTGCATCCGGACTATGAGAACTGCGCCGCCGAGGCTCGCCGCCTTCGCGACGCGGGGATCAGGGGAGTGAAGCTGCACCCGGCCTACCAGCAGACGGACGCGGACTCGCCCGCCTTCATGCGAGCGGTCGCCGCGGCCTCCGAGGCCGGGCTCATTTGCGTCATCCACAGCGGCCTCGACATAGGCTTTCCCGGGAGAAACTACGCCGATCCGGGCATGATCGCCCGCCTTGTGCGCGAGGTGGCCCCCGACCGTCTCGTCCTGGCTCATATGGGAGGCTGGCAGGGCTGGCAGGAGGCCGCGGACGTGCTGGCCGGACTTCCGGTCTACGTCGACACGGCTTTCGCCCTGGGGCCCCTTGTGCCGCTCGAGGGCGACTCCATCCCCGGTGGCTTCGCATCGAACCTCGACCCCGAAGGATTTGCCGGCCTCGTGCGGGCCTACGGCGCCGACAGGGTGCTGTTCGGTTCGGATTCGCCGTGGGCGGATCAGGCGGCCTACGCCGGCTTCGTCAGGTCATCGCCGCTCACCGAAGCGGAGAAGGAGCTCATCCTGGGCGGCAACGCCGAGAGGCTGCTGGGAGGCCTTCCGGAGCGGTCTGCCGCCGGAGTCTGAGCGGCTCATATGCCGCCCGAGTCTTTGCGGGCGATATAATAAGCCGTCCCCGGGCCTACGGCCGGGGACGGCTTATGTTATGGGGATCCCGGATCTGTTCTGCGGCACGGGCCGGCGGATAGTTTAGCTGTCGCCCGGCCGGTCTGCCGGCCGGCCCGTGCGGCTCAATCGGTCCGCCCGGTCTGTTCCGTCTGTTCCGTGTGTTCCGTCTGTCCGTCGCCGCCGAAGATGATGACGGCGTAGCCGTAAACGGCGGTGCAGATCTTCTCCTCGAAGCACTGGGCGCGCAGATAGTCCTCGCCGTACATGGCGGCGTAGACCTCCTCGATCTGGTCCGCGTCGTAGGTGTAGCCCTGGCGGTTGTAGTAATCGACCATCTGGTCGAGATAATCGCGGTACGCGGCGTCGTCGAGCGCGATCCCTTCGGAGTTTGCTACGTAATAGAGGATCATGTCCTGCTTCGTCTGGTTGCGGGCGAGCTCGTGCAGGTAGTCGTCGTCGTAGCCGAGATAGTCGAGGTAGGCCTCGTAAGTCACGCCGGCCTGCGCGGAATAGGCCACGACCGAGTCGACTATCGAGTGGTAGTAGTGCTCGACCTGGGCCTCGGGCCACGAGGTGACGACGGCGCGGTCTGACAGCGCGGTCCAGATGTCGCCGTAGACGTCGGAAAGGACGTTCGAGTCCTCTAGCTCCGTAAGGTACTGGCGGAAGAACTCGCGGAAGGCCTCGGCGGTGTCGTGCTTTCCTTCGCTGAAGGTGCGGGCGAGCTCGTCCGTCAGCACGCACGTGCAGACCCCATGGATCTCGACGACGAAGGTGACCTCCTTGCCGGCCAGCGATGTGTAATACGTATCGGGGAAGGTGAGCTTAAGCTCGACGGGCTTGCCCGGCTCGGCCCCGATCAGCCCGGCGGCGAAACCGGGGATGTAGCCGCTGTTCTCCTCGTCGAGCAGTATGGTGGCCTTATCGCTGGTCCCGCCCTCGAACTGCTGGCCGTCCATGTAGCCCTTGTATGCCATCTCTATCCAGTCGCCCTCGCGGACCGCCCTGGAGGCGTCGAGCGTGTAGCTGCCGCTCTGTATGATTAGGTAGCCGATCTCATCCTCGAGGACCGCGTCGGTGATGTCCCTGCGCACGACGTCGGTGTGCAGCGGGATGCCCTTGTAATCGAGGGTCATGTACGCCGTCAGGTCGGTCGACGAGAGATCCATCGGGGGATAGAGGTGGGCCGTGGCGTCGGCCGACGATACCTCGGGGCCGGACGTGGTCGGCGACTTGCGCGTGACCGTGGCGGGCTGCGTTATGCCGGCCTTTCCGAACAGGTCGGAGAGGCTGCACGAGGAAAGCAGGAACGGGAGCACGGCAATAGCCAGCGCGCGCAGAACGGCGCGACGTACACGGAAGGCAGGTCCGCGCGCGGGACTTACGGAACTTCTGGTGTTCTTCATTATGTGATCCTGTTTTAATGAAATGATACCGCGCCTTCAGCGACTGAAAGACGCGGTATCATCATAAAGACTCAGTCTTCCTTGACTTCGATAACTTTCTTTCCGTCATACATGCCGCACTCGGGGCATACATGATGAGCTTTGATAAGAGCTCCGCAGTTCGGGCACTTGACAAGACCCGGCTGGGCAAGCTTCCAGGTGCTGGAGCGTCTCTTGTCTCTGCGCGACTGAGAGGATTTTCTCTTCGGTACAGCCATAGCCAAACCTCCTGTATTTCACTTTTTATTATTTTGCATTTTTCCGCGCGGCGCGCGGTCCGGATCAGTCCGGAAACAGCTCCTTCAGCTTCTCCATGCGGGGATCGATCTCGCGGGGGGAGCAGCCGCAGCCGCCTTCGGACGGGAGCTTCTTTCCGCATCTCGGGCACAGACCCCTGCAGTCCGGCGAGCAGAGCAGGACCATGGGAAACTCCAGGAAGACCGATTCGCCGAGGGCCGCGTCGGGGTCAAGGAACCCGTCCTTCAGCGGGAGGTACTCGTCGGCCTCCTCCTCGAGCAGCTCGGCGGTGACGGTGTTCTCGGGCGCCAGAGTCCTGTCGAATCGGAACCCGAGGGTGCCTTCGACCCTGTCGAGACACCGCGCGCAGCTGCCGGCGTAAGGGACGGTCACTTCGGACGTCAGCCGGATGTAGCCGCCGCTGTCGGAGATCCGTCCGGAGATCCTGGCGCCGGGCAGGAGTCTGACTCCCTCGGGCGCCCTGTCGGGAACGAAGCCGCAGTCCACGGTTATGACGGAGACCTCTCCCCTGAGAAGCGGCGTTATGTCGACTGTCATTGGCGGTCTCCTCCTGTGCTGTCCGGCGGGAGCCGGACGGCGGGTGAAAAAGCAACGATATATATTATATATCAGACGCGGATTCGTGTCAAGAGTTTTCTGCCGAAACCCGGGCGGGCCGGCGGATCACTTTCAGCCGCAGGGTCCGGCGGATCACTTTCTGCCGCAGAGTCCGGCGGTGAGCCTTTCGGTGTCGCGGCAGATGACCTTCTCCTCGTCGGTCGGTATGACGTAGACGAGCACGCGGGAATCCTCGGATGAGATCTTGATGATATTGGGCTGGCGGAATGCCTTCAGGTTTTGCACGGGGTCGATCCTGATCCCGAAGTAGTCCATATCGGCGCAGACGATCTCGCGCAGACGGGGGTTGTTCTCGCCGAGGCCGGCGGTGAACACCACGGCGTCGAGGCCGTCCATTATGGCCGCGTAGCCGCCGATGAACTTCTTGATCTGATGCTTGAGCATATCGACCGCGAGATTGCACTTCTCGTAATGAGGATTGGACGGTCCCTCGGCGATGACGTCCTCGAGGTCGCGGGAGTCGGAGGAGAAGCCCTCGGTGAGGCCGATGTAGCCGCACTTCTTGTTCATGAAGGTGTCGACCTGGTCGGGCGTCATGCCTTCCTTCTTCATTATGTAGGGGACGATGGCCGGGTCGATGTCGCCGCAGCGCGTGCCCATAAGGACGCCCGCGAGGGGTGTGAAGCCCATGGAGGTGTCGATGATCTTTCCGTCCTTGACGGCGGAGATCGAGGAGCCGTTGCCGATGTGGCAGGTGACGATCTTCGTGCCTTCGGCCTTGCCGCCGAGGATGCGGATCATCTCGCCGGAGACGTAGCGGTGCGAGGTCCCGTGCGCGCCGTAGCGGCGGATGTGGTACTTCTCGTACATGCCGTAGGGCAGGGCGTACATATAGGCCTCGGGGGCCATGGTCTGATGGAAGGCGGTGTCGAACACGAGCACGCTCGGGACTCCGGGCATGACCTCTCTGCAGCCGTAGAGGGCCTGCAGGTGGGCGCCGGTGTGGAGCGGGGCGAAGTCGTAGCACTTTTCGAGCTTGGCGATGACCTCGTCGTCGACAAGGACCGACTCGGAGAAGTAGAAGCCCCCGTGCACCACGCGGTGTCCGATGGCCTGGATCTCGTCCATGGAGGCGATGACGCCCAGCTCGGGATCCGTGAGGGTATCTATGACGATGCGGATGGCGTCGGTGTGGGTGGGGATGGACATGTTCTTCTTGGTGCGGGTGTCCTTCTTCAGGTTCTTGTGGTCGAGCACTCCCACGGGCTCGCCGATGCGCTCACAGATGCCCTTTGCGGACACGCTGTAATCGGCAGTGTCGAAAAGCTGGTACTTGAGGGAGCTGGAGCCCGCGTTGACAACGAGTATTTTCATTTACGGTTTTCCTCCGGAAAAATAATAACAAAAAACAAACCAATACATTATACTATAGTTTGGCGGAAAAAGCAAGGAAAAAATAAAAAAAGGCGCGGCGCCGCTGAGGGCGGCGCCGCGGTTGCGTTTATATGGAGCTCGGATTATTTCCTTTTTCTGCGGAAGACGACCGTGCCGGTCGCGGCGACCGCGACGACGGGAAGCAGGGCGGCGAAGTCGCCGCAGCCCTTCTTCTCCTCCTTGGGAGCCTCGGTGGCGGGAGCCTGGGTCTCCGGAGCCTGGGTCTCGGGGGCCTTGGTCTCGGGAGCCTTGGTCTCGGGGGCCTTGGTCTCGGGAGCCTTGGTCTCGGGAGCGGTGCTCTCGGCGGCTACGGGCTTCGGAGGCTTGGGCTCTGTCGTCTGCTTGGCGGTCCAGATCTGGTCGTAGGTGAGGCCGGTGCCCTGAAGGAGCTTCAGGTTGCGGCAGATGTTGTGGCGCTCAAGATGGTCTCTGCACTCGACGCCGAGAAGGATCTCTGAGCCCCACGGGGCCTGGAGGGTGACCTCGGAGCCGTAGCTGTCGGCCTTGTGCCAGTTCCTGTCGGCGTCAAGGTACCAGGTGGTGATGTTGAGTCCGTCGAACTCGATCTTTATGGTGGAGAACTTGAACTCGGAGACGGGTTCGCCGTCCTTGCAGGTGTCGACGAGGCCCTGGGAGCCGAGATCCTCGGTGGAGAGGGCGGGGTGGCAGAGCATTATCGACTCTTTGTCGTCGTAGCCATCGCCGATGTTGTTCTTGCGGGCGGAGAAGTCGTAGGCGTAGCCGAGCTCGGTGTAACGGGTGCCGTCATCTTCATAGGTGTCTCCGTACTCGGAGAAGTGGCCGTACAGCATGATGATGGAGCCGTATTCGTTGTTCTCGCGGTACATGGTGATGCCGCTGTACCTGGTAAGATGAGGAGAGGCGGCCTCGAAGTAGATGGTGTACTTCGTGTTATCGGTGATGTAGTAGCCGGAGTCCTCGACGTAGCACAGGTCGGTCTTGTTGATGGCGCTGTCGGTGGTCTTCGGGATGGGGAAGAGCATGTCTGCGGTGCACTTGGAGAGATCGTACTTCTCCTTGAAGTCCTGGCAGACGCCGGTGCCCACGTTGAGGGTGTAGAGCGGGTCGGTCAGCCAGTTGACCGCGATGAGCAGCTCGCCGTCGGCGGCCTGAGCGGGTACCGAGAAGACCGGCACGAACAGGGCGGCCACCAGGGTCGCGATCAGAGCGAAGGTAAGAAACTTCTTCATGTGTTTCCTTTTCTCCTTTAAAAAGATTCTGGATTCAGGTCATTCCGGACGGCTGAAAGCGAGCCGCGGGCCGGCGTCCCGGCATTCAAATGCATCTTATTATATCACGTGCGGGCGCAAAAATCAAGCGATGTCCGACAGTTAAATCAAGAAATCGGGCGGGGAAATATCCATACGTAGGCAAAATGTACAAATGCCGACGGAGGATTTTTACATTTTCGGAAGCGGCAGACCTCTGAGGGCGGAGACTCCGGCGAGAGGGAAAAACGTCGCGCAGGGCGCAGACCCGGGCGGGCGCGGGCCGTGGCGGGCAGAAAAAGCCGCGGCGCCGCTCGGAGCGGCGCCGCGGATGAGTGACCGGTGCGTTTATTTTCTTTTTCTGCGGAAGGCGACCGCGCCGGCGGCCGAGAACGCGAGAACGGGGAGCAGGGCGACGACGCTGCCGCAGCCCTTCTTCTCCTCCTTTGGAGCCTCGGTGGCGGGAGCCTGGGTCTCCGGAGCCTGGGTCTCCGGGGCCTGGGTCTCGGGGGCCTTGGTCTCGGGTGCCTGAGTCTCGGGAGCCTGGGTCTCTGGGGCCTTTGTGGTCTCGTCGGAAGGCCTCTCAGGCTTGGGCTCTGTCGTCTGCTTCGCGGTCTGGATCTGGTCGTAGGTGAGGCCGGTGCCCTGGAGGAGCCTCAGGTTGCGGATGATGTTGTGGCGCTCGTTGTTCCTGTTGTAGGAGCCGAGCACGATCTCGGAGCCGTAGACGGCCTGGAAGGTGACCTCGGTGCCGCCGCTGTTGGCCCTGTGCCAGTTCCTGTCGGCGTCGAGGTACCAGGTGGTGACGTCGAGGCCGTCGAACTCGACCTTGACGGTGGAGAACTTGAACTCGGTGACGGCCGTCCCGGTGCAGTTGTCGGGCTCGAGCGTCTCGGTGGAGAGGACAGGATGGCAGTTCATCATTCCGGTGCTGTCGTAGCCGTCGCCGAGGACGCTGGCGTGGTTGGCGTAGTCGTAGGCGTAGCCGAGCTCGGTCCAGCGGTTGCCCGCCGAATCGGATGTATCGCCGTCGTCGGAGAAGGAGCCGATGAGCATGATCATGGAATCGTACTCGGAGTTCTCATGGTAGAGGGGGATGCCGCTGTACTTGTTGTAGTGGACCGAGCATACCTCGCAGTAGATCGTGTACTTCGTGTCGTCGGTGATGTAGTAGCCGGTGTCCTCGACATAGAAGAAGTCGGCGCCCCAGGCGGTGCAGGTCGGGCTCTTGACAGGATAGAACATGTCGCTTGTGCATCTGGAAAGGTCGAATTTCTCGGAGATATCCGAGCACGCCGTGGTGCCCTGGTTCACGGTGCGGAAGGTGTCGTTCAGCCAGTCTACTTTGATGAGCAGTTCGCCGTTGGCGGCCGATGCGGGGACCGCGAAGGCCGGAACGAAGAGCGCTGCTACCATGGCCGCGGCGAGCGCGAAGGTAAGGATCTTTTTCATCATGACTCCTTTCGTGGCCGGTGCCGCCTGTCCGGCCCGGCGCTCCGGGCCGGCCTTGAGCGGGCCGGACCTGTATCGGTCGTTTTTCAAGGGACCGCGCGGGCACGCCCGGGATCCGTCAGAAATCATTATATCATCACCGGGGGCGATTGTCAACACGGAAAGACGCGGCCGCGGGGCGGAAAAAAGCCGGTTTTTTCGCGGAACTTGCCCTTTGCGGTGGCGCATCCCGGGGATAGTATGGTATAATAGAATCGAAGTGATATCATTGAGGCTGAGGCGGGCCGCGGTGCCCGCCCGGGCCCGGAGCGCGGCGCGCCGGCACCGGCCGGACGGGCCGCGCGGCCGCGCGGAGGTGCATATGAGGACGGCAGGGATCATTTGCGAGTTCAATCCGTTTCACAGGGGCCACGCCCACCTGCTCTCGCGGGTGCGCGAGGCCGGAGCTGAGACCGTTATATGCGTTATGAGCGGGAGCGCCGTACAGCGCGGAGAGCCCGCGCTGCTGCCGTCCGTCTTTCGTGCGGCGGCCGCGGTGCCGGCGGGCGCCGACGCGGTCTTCGAGCTGCCCTATCCCTTTTGCGCCGCCAGCGCGGCTTATTTCGCCGAGGCCGGGATGTACATCCTGAGGGCCCTCGGCGCCGATACTGTGGCCTTCGGCTCCGAGAGCGGCGACGCTGACAGCCTCGCCGTCCTGTCCCGTTCGGTCCGCCTTCCCGCCCGCGGAGGCGCAGAGGGCGCAGCCGCGGCCATGTTCGGAGGCGGCGACCGCCGCCCGGGTCCAAACGACATCCTTGCCGCCAATTATATCGCGGCCGCCGCCCGGCTCGGCTGGGAGCCCTGTTTCCTTCCAGTCCTTCGAATAGGAGCGGGGAAGGGGCTCGACGATCCCGACTACCCCTCGTCGGCGGCTATAAGGCGCTCCGTGCTGGCCGGACAGGAGCCCGCCGGCGTCACCGGACCGTCGCTGCGCGTTATGGCCGAGGCGGAGCGGGCGGGTATGTATCCCGTCGCCCCGGACGCCGCCGAGATGATGACCGTCGCCTTCCTCAGGACCACGCCCGCCGAGGAGCTCTCGCGCTTCGCCGAGTGCGGAGGCGGAGTGGCCGGCAGGCTCCGCGGGGCCGCCATGAGATACGACGGGACCGCGCCGCTGTCATCGCTGGCCGCCACGAAAAAATATACGGACGCAAGGCTCCGCCGGGCGGCCCTGTTCGCCCTGACCGGAGTGACGCCCGGGGACCTTTCGGCGAGGCCCGCTTACGTAAGGCTGCTGGCGGCGTCGGCGCGGGGCAGGAGCTACCTGCGCTCGCTGACGGCCGGACCGGCCCTGCCCGTAGTCACCCGCAACGACGGGATCCCGGACGGTCCCGGGGCCGCCCGCCAGTATGAGCTCGCCATTGCCATGGATTCGCTGTACACGCTGCTGCTGCCCTCTCCTCTGGCAGCCGACAGGCTGCAGAAACTCCCGCCGAGGATGGAGGGGTGAGACCGGGCCGGACCCGCGGGGCGGGCGGCCCCGCCTGACGGAAAAAACTTGACACCGCCGCCGGGGCGTGATAAAATATATTGATAATATGTTTTTTGAAAGGAACGTTTCCTCAGATGGCCGAAGAAATCAAACCCGTGGAAGGGAAATACCTCCGCTACATGGACAAGCCGCTCGTCCGCGAGGGCAACACCATATGCTACGGAGACAAGCAGGACAAATGCTTCCTTATCCTGGAGATCATGTCATATAAGAAGGAAAACAACATAGACATTCCCGACCAGATCTTCATCTCCGTTGTCGATTCCAAGGACCCCAACAAGATCGTGAAGCAGGGGGACAAGCAGGGACTCACAAACGCCCTGAACCTCGGGATGGTCTGGCTCGAGAAAGCCAACAAATAAAAGGCAGGCGCAATGAAGAAAAGCTCATTTACCGGGACGGCGCTCCGCGTCTGCGCGGTGCTGCTGGCCCTGTGCCTCTCGGCCGCGCTGCTCACGGGCTGCAAGCTGACAGACCTGTTATTCGGCCACGGCCCCGAGACCACCGGGACCGCCGCGGGGCCCGATACGCCGCCCGAAGGCTCCTCGCAGCCCGGGCCCGGGACCGGCGACGAATCGAGCGCCCCCGAGACGCTGTCGCCGCCCGACACGGGGACCGGCACGGAGCCTCCCGTTACGGATACCGAGCCCGTCGAAACGACCCGCGACCCCAAGGCGGTGCTGTACACCGATCCGCTGACGGGTCAGAAGCTCGAGACCGACTACTCCAGAGTGAGGCCGGTGGCCATCGCCATCGACAACCTCAGCAGCACGGCCCCGCAGACCGGCGTCGGCCGGGCCGACATTCTTGCCGAGGTCATGGTCGAGGGCGGCATTTCCAGGCTGATCCTCATAACGAACAAATATAGGGCCTCCGAGGTCTACGGACCCGTTCGCTCTGTCAGGGACTATATGGTCTCGCTCTCCGCCGCTTTCGGGACCCTGATGGTCGGCGCGGGCTACAGCCCCACGGGCTACACGGCCATCGTCGACAACGCGCTCGATTACATCGACGGCACCCACGACAGATACGCTCTCTACGGCTTCTTCCGCGATCCGGTGAGATACAGCCAGACCGGCTACGAGCACTCGCTCATGATAAGCGGGCAGGGGATCAAGACCCTGGCCACCTACAACAACTTCCAGCTCACGCGGACCCCGTCGGGCACGGCCTTCTCCTTCTCGAATCCCGACAAGCCCGTGGCGCTCTCCGGAGGCACCGCGACGCACTGCATACTCACCTATTCGGTGTTCCAGCAGGTCCAGATGATCTACAGCCGCTCGGAGAACGTCTACTATCGCTACCAGTACGGTACGAAGCCCCACCTTGACGCCGAGACGGGCGAGCAGCTCCATTTTGCCAACGTGTTCGTGCTGTTCGCCGAACAGAGCAGGATCCCCGGCGACGAGGAGGGCAGGCTCTCCGTGTCGCTCACAGGCTCCGGCACAGGCTACTACCTCTACGGAGGAAAGTACAGCGAGATCGCCTGGAGCAGGGAGAGCGACGTTTCGCCCTTCACGTTCACCCTCGCGGGAGGCGGGGCGCTGACGGTCAACTGCGGCAAGACTTTCATCTCCGTCGTCGACTCGTCGCTCAGGGGGACCGACTCGGTCATCCTGAACTACAAGGTCTCATCCTGACGGCGCTCCGCGCCGGAAATACGCACGGTGCCGAAAAGCCGCGGCAGGTTTTTCGGCACCGCGTTATAAAGCCCGGTACAGGGATGTAGCCAAGCGGTAAGGCAAGGGACTTTGACTCCCTCATCCGTCGGTCCGAATCCGGCCATCCCTGCCAGAAAACCCGATGTATCCGCATCGGGTTTTCAACTAAATCCGTCCTTACGGGAACCCCCATTGCTCACGAGTTCGCAACGGGGAACCCCTATTACGGACGGGATAAATCCACGCAAGCGTGGATGAAATCACTTCGTGATGAAATCCGACTTCGTCGGGTTGGAGGACGGATTTGATTTCATCGTGAGCGAAGCGAACTACGCCCACGGCAAAGCTGTTTTTGTTGCAAAATCCCCGATTTTGGGGTTTTGACCGGAATCGGACTGGGAAAAGCCTGTAAATCTTGAATCGTTCACAAACGGGCAGTATAATATTATCAAACAGCTTATCAAACAGTGATCGGGGGAACAACAATTGTCTTTAACAAGAAGAATAGTGTTTGCCGTCCTGATCGCTGCTTTTGTTCTAGGTATCGTAACAGTATTGATCGGCAGTGTAATATGCGTCAGGGACAATCGAAACTATCCGGTTCTGCAACCCGAATTGTTTGCGCCGGACGTAATATCAACTGTGTTATATAGCGAAAACCTTCAGCAATTGTATGTTTGTTACAACGATGCTTCATATGTTAACGTATATTCGATAAACGGAAACTTTCTCTGGGCAGTATCGACACCGTATTTGAGAAACGCATATTTTGAACTGTCTGCAGATCAGTTGATTATCTATAATGGGGATTCT
>JAEEGL016971534.1_pt1 | contig 23626 bp, 23 predicted proteins | sample 9134231 | NCBI WGS metagenome assembly JAEEGL01 (sample SAMN16246548, study PRJNA631951) | gut metagenome | biome: gut microbiome; feature: rumen; material: fiber-attached | host: Bos | place: Iran: Karaj | collected 2018-10 | reverse complement strand
ATTACTTATTTTTCTCGATATGACCAAGAAAAATATGTTTTATAACATGTTTTTTGCCACTTTAGGTGCTTTTTGGGACACCATGTTATGAAAAAGTTCCGTTTTTGAGCACTAGTTTTTAATATTTACACTTTATTCCAATCTACATTCTTTGAAATAGCTTTAACCAGCTGCTCAAGATAGTGCTTGTCGGTTTCGTCAAATGTGTTAAGGTCCTTACTGTCAATGTCGAGGACTGCGACAACTTTGCCATCATTACTATGGATGGGAACAACTATCTCGCTGCGGGAGAGGCTGCTGCACGCTATATGACCAGGGAACTGGTCGACGTCAGGCACAATTACTGTCTCGTCACGGTCCCATGCTGTGCCACAGACGCCACGGCCGCGACGTATGCGATAGCATGCCACAGGTCCCTGAAATGGTCCAAGCACCAGTTTTTCACCATCAACCAAGTAGAATCCTGTCCACCACCAGCCAAACGCTTCATGCAGTGCTGCAGCCACATTTGCCATGACGCTCACTGCAACTTTCTCTCCATCAATCATGGCAACAATTTGCGTCACCACTTCCTCATATTTTTTTCTCTTGTTTTCCATATCACTTACAAAGATACAAAATAGTTTTCAGTCTTCTATTATTCTAGCTGTTATTGTTGTTGGAGATTTTAGTTTGGTTATTTGTCGTTTCTTCCATTTTCTTTTCACTGGAGTCGGTCTTGACGTGCTCAGTTTCTGTGATTTCAGGTTGAAAATTCTGTTTCTTGGCACTATGCTTGCTAATACTGTAACTTATCCACAAGATGGCAATGAACACTATTATTGAAATCACTTCAAAGAGTATAAATCCGTTAGCAGTATTTGATTTCCCGGCATTATACAGGTGAATACAATAGTCTAGCCATAAGATAATTGAAGCTAAAACAATGGCTGCTGTCAATGAGGCAATTAAATGCCAGAGTGTCCCCCAAATGCTGTATCCGAAGAGTTGTTTGTAAGTGAAAAAGAGCAACACGGCTCCAAGAACAAATATGAAGTTGCCCATTGTAGTTATATCATATAACATATTCATTATCAGAAATGCTACAGAGCAGAACACTTGTATGAAGAACCCCTGCGGAATAGTGTGACGGGTATTACGTGGTGCAAACCTGAAAATGAAGTAATTGGGAATTATCAAGTAGGACAGCATAATCATAGACATCAAGTCGGGGTAGGTATTCATCCACTCAAAAGCATTGTCAAGGAACAACATTTTGTCCCCCTGAAAGTCGAAATCAAAATTGAATACCACCACGACATCGTTTACACCTGTCAATTTGTCGACAACAATGCCAAACAATGCTATAATAGCCAGCATTTTGATAGGCGGGAAACTGACCTGTCGTTTACCACTGATATAATCACTTATAAAATAGCCTGGGCGCAAAAAAATCTGCACTATCGAGAATGTCAAAGATCGGTTGTGTAAGCCCCATAATTCGCCGATGCCCAGCATTATGCTCTTCCATGTGATACGGCCTACGTTTGCCTTTTGTGAACAGATGGCAAAAATTACCTACGTAGTTGTTACCACAATTGTTGCAAAGGTGCGTTTTATGACTATTAATCTTATAATTAAACGGGTCAAGTTGCCATTGCCTGAAACGAGTGTATGCTGTCTTAAAATTCATGGTTTTGTGAAAGTTACAATGTTGTGAATCAGATAGTGAGAATAAACTAATGTGGTTTACTTTGCTTGATTCTTTTGTAAGCTATGGAACTATAGAGAGTTTGTTGATGTTAGGTTTTGGTTGCTCAAGCGCTAGGAGGAAAGTTTTTTTGTCAATGCCACTTGAGTACCCGCCCAATGAATAGTCGGCATTGATTACTCTGTGGCATGGTATAATTATTGGAACCGGATTGGCACCATTTGCCTGAGCGACAGCTCTGAAAGCCTTCTCGTTGCCCACTAAGCGTGCTTCTTCCTTATAGCTGATGGTAGTGCCATAAGGTATGGTGCGCAGTGTGTTCCAGACTTTAATCTGAAACTCGGTGCCTATAAGATGCAACGGTAACGAGAAATCTCGCCGCTCACCATCGAAGTACTCCTTGATCTGCCTGAAGCAATTCTCCAATAAAGGGGTAGAAGCATTGACTGCCTCTAGCTTCATTTTCTTTGCTTTTGAAGAGAAGTTGGAATCGCCAAATTCTATAGCTGCAATACCTATAGTGGTGGCAGCTATGGAGAGTTTGCCCATTACGGTTTCAACATTAATATAGTTAAGCTGTCGGTCGTGTACGGGCTTTATATCCAGTTCCTGCGCTTTCAACATCATGTATTGATAGGCCTGTTCGTAGTTGTTGCCAATCACTCCATCTAAGATGGCATCTTTGATAGCATCCTTTATGTCGCCAACTGGACGCGACGGAACAAGTCCGAATGTGTCCATTATCTCCTGTCCGTCAACTGGAGGTTGAAAATTACGCACCCTGTCCTTTTCCTCAATGTCGATTATCTTTTGCTTTACAAGTTCGTAGTTCTCTCGGAACCTACGCACCTTTTCCTGATTTTTGCTGGTGATATCGGCACGACACAAAGTCATGAGGTCGTCGATGTCGTCGCCAGCTTCAAAGAGCATGCGGCGTACTGCTGAATCGGTCACTTCTTCCTCTACCAGTGCAATGGGGCGCATGTGTAGCCCAACGAGTTTTTTTACATAACGCATGTGATCGTTCATTGGAAGGCGCATCCGTGAGAAGATGCGTGGTATCATTTTCTCACCCACAAAATTGTGGTTGTGGAATGTCCATCCTTGCTTGTCATCCCAGTGCTTAGTGGCAGGTTTGCCTATGTCATGCAGCAAAGCAGCCCAACGCAACCACTCGTTGTCGCTTACGGCAGCCACGTTGTCAAGTACCTGCATGGTGTGCAGGAAATTGTCTTTGTGTCCTCGTCCATTGACGGACTCAACACCTTTAAGTGTGGCAAGTTCGGGGAAAATAAGTTCCAACAGTCCACTCTGGTCCAGAAGCGAAAATCCCCGAGAAGGTGTTGGTGAGCGCATTATCTTCATGAGTTCGTCGGCGATTCGCTCTCGAGTTATAATCTTGATGCGACCAGCATTGCGCCTGATTGCGTCGAACGTGTCAGTCTCAATGTTGAATCCCAGTTGAGTGGCAAATCTTACAGCACGCATCATACGTAGCGGATCGTCACTGAAAGTGATATCAGGATTTAGAGGGGTACGTATCATTTGTCGTTTCATGTCGCCGATGCCATCGAATGGATCGAGTAACTTGCCCCATGTGCCCTTATTGACCGAAATCGCCATTGCATTGATAGTGAAGTCGCGGCGCTGCTGGTCATCGTCGAGAGTCCCATCCTCGACGATAGGGTTGCGGCTGTTGCGATTGTAGGACTCGCGCCTTGCACCAACAAACTCTAGCTCCATACCCATAGCCTTAACCTGGGCGGTACCATAGGTCTTGAACACTGCAAGGTGCGCCTTCTTACGTCCAAAGGCTTCGGCAACATTCTGCGCCACTTCGATGCCGCTACCTACTGTTACAAAGTCGATGTCCTTTGACTGTCTCTCCAGAAAAATGTCACGCACATAGCCACCCACTACATAGCACTCACGTTGCATGTCGTCGGCCACTCTGCCAACCACCTTGAAAACGGGATTTGACAGATGTTGCAATATGTTCTCTTGACTAGTGTTCACCTATTTATAAAACTTGCAATATTGCTTGATTGCACAATTCATACAGTCGGGCTTGAGAGCTTTACACACATAGCGTCCGTGCAATAGTAGCCAGTGGTGTGCATTGTATCGGTCCTCCTCGGCTATGTGTCGTGTCAATGTCTTTTCTACCTCCAATGGAGTCTTGCCGTTGGCAAGTCCGGTGCGATTTGCCACACGGAACACATGAGTGTCGACTGCGATAGCAGCTTTGTGGAATACAACGCCCATTATGACATTGGCAGTCTTACGACCTACGCCCGGTAGCCGTGTGAGTTCTTCCATGGTGCTGGGGACAACCCCATCAAACTCCTCGATGAGCATTGCCGCCATGCGTTGCAGATGTCTCGCCTTGTTGTTGGGATAGGAAACACTGCCGATGTATCGCAACAAGTCGTCATGTGAAGCATTTGCCATTGTTGCCGCATCAGGAAATGCCTTGAACAGAGCTGGCGTTACAAGATTTACGCGCTTGTCGGTGCATTGGGCCGATAGAATGACAGCAACCAGTGTCTCAAAGGGATTTGAGAAGTTCAGTTCAGTGCTAGGATTTGGATTTTCCTGCCTGAAGTGATTTATAATAGCCTCGTATCGTTCTTTGATAGTCATTGTGCAAGCAATCTCAATAAAATAAATGATGTGTCTCGCGGGCTAGCCTTTGAGATACATCATTATGGGAGTTTACAAATTATTATTAATGTGTATGCTCAAATTCCTTAAGGAAGCGTACATCGTTCTCACTGAACATGCGCAAGTCCTTTACCATATACTTAAGGTTGGTGATGCGCTCAACACCAACGCCAAAGGCATAGCCAGTATAGATCTTGCTGTCAATGCCGCAAAGTTCAAGCACGTTAGGATCAACCATGCCGCAACCAAGAATTTCAACCCAACCTGTGTTCTTGCAGAAACTACAACCCTTTCCGCCACAAAGCATGCAAGAGACATCCATCTCGGCACTGGGCTCAGTAAATGGGAAGTAACTGGGACGAAGACGTATTTTAGTGTCAGGGCCGAAAAGTTCTTTTGCAAAGTAGAGCAGTACCTGCTTGAGGTCGGCAAAAGACACGTTCTTGTCAATATATAGACCTTCAATCTGGTGGAAGAAACAGTGAGCGCGAGCGGTGATAGCTTCGTTGCGATAGACGCGTCCTGGACAGATGATGCGTATGGGAGGCTGAGTGCTCTTCATTACGCGTGACTGAACCGAACTGGTGTGGCTGCGCAGCACGATGTTGCGAGTTACATCTCCGCCTTTATCTTCATTGATAAAGAAAGTGTCCTGCATGTCGCGGGCTGGATGGTCGGCTGCAAAGTTCAGTGAAGTAAACACGTGCAGGTCATCCTCAACCTCTGGACCGTCGGCAAGAGTGAATCCCAGGCGAGAGAATATGTCGATAATCTCCTTGCGCACTGTTGAAATTGGATGGCGAGTGCCAATCTGTTCAGGGAATGCCGGGCGAGTGATGTCAATCTTGTTTGCCACAGCCTCTTTTTCCTTAAACTCCTCTTTGAGAGCGTTGATTTTATTGGTAGCCAGGGTTTTGAGCTCGTTAAGGCGCTGTCCAAACTCTCGTTTCTGCTCGTTAGGAACATTGCGGAACTCGTTGAACAAAGCGGTTACTTCGCCTTTCTTGCTCAGATATTTTATGCGCAAGGCCTCAATTGCCTCGCTATTTTCAGCTTTCAGCTCTTTAATCTGTGTTTTCAGAGCCTCAATTCTTTCTAATAACATGTCTGCTTGTATTGAAAATCAAAAATAACATGCAAAGTTATAAAATATTGATATAATAGCAAAATACCAGTCAAGATTTTGCTTATTTTATGTTCTGAAAACGTATAACAGGAAGATCATAGAGCGGACTCAATAATAAAACAAACCGCATCCATCTTGATATGGACGCGGCTTGTGATACTCTAGCTCTCCTTGAGGAGAACTCTGAATTACTCAGCAGCGGGAGCTTCCTCAGCTGGAGCTTCTTCAACGGCAGGTGCCTCTTCTACTACTGGAGCCTCCTCAACTGCAGGATTGTTTTCTGAAACCACCTTGAATGGGATTTCAACGGCAACTTCCTTGTGCAGATGAACAGTGGCAGTGTAGTTGCCAAGTTCCTTAACGTTGTCAACCTTGATGAGCTTGCGATCTACCTCGTGACCGAGTTTAGCGAGCTCCTCAGCGATTTGAATGTTACCTACCGAGCCATAGATAGTACCCTTGTTGTCGGTCTTGGCAGCGATAGTGAGCGAGATTCCCTTCATGGTCTCGGCTACAGCCTCGGCGTCACCCTTGATCTTAGCGATCTTGTGAGCACGCTGACGGAGGTTCTCGGCGAGAACTTTTAAAGCTGAAGGGGTAGCCATGATGGCCTTGCCAGTTGGAATGAGATAGTTACGGGCATAGCCGTTCTTTACTTCAACAACGTCATCCTTGTAACCAAGGTTGAAAATGTCTTCTTTCAATATAATCTTCATAGTGTATTACCTCCAGTTTAAAAGTTATTTCATCAAATCGGTTACATAGGGAAGCAATGCCAAGTGGCGTGCGCGCTTAACGGCGCGAGCTACACGGCGCTGGAACTTGAGCGAGGTGCCAGTGATGCGGCGTGGCAAAATCTTGCCCTGCTCGTTGAGGAACTTCTTCAAGAACTCTGGGTCCTTGTAGTCAATGTACTTGATGCCACTTCTCTTGAAACGGCAATATTTCTTCTTCTTGGTGTCTACCGACAGTGGAGTAAGGTAGCGGATTTCTGATTGAGCTTGTGCCATAGTTTTGTTTCCTCCTTGCATTATTCGTTAGTTTCTTCTTTAACTTCGGCTTGAGGAGCTTCGGCAACTTCCTCGGCAGGAGCCTCATCGGCAGCCTTGGCAGCGTTCTTCTTCAAGCTTCTTCTCTTCAGTGCATACTCATGAGCGAACTTCTCCTGACGGAAAGTCAAGAAACGGATCACCTTCTCGTCGCGACGATAGGCTGTTTCAAGCTTGCTTACGATAGTTGGTTCGCCAGCGAACTCAAGGAAAGCATAGAAGCCAGTAGACTTCTTCTGGATAGGATAGGCGAGCTTACGCAGGCCCCACAGCTCTTCATTCTCGATAGTGGCACCATTGTCGGTGAGCACTTTCTTGAATTTCTCTACCGCTTCCTTCATCTGTGGTTCAGACAAAACGGGAGTTAAAATGAAAACGGTTTCGTAGTTGTACATAAAACGTGTTTAATTAAATGAATTTGTTAATATTTCAGTGCTTCTTTTTCAAAAAGCGGTGCAAAGGTAGTCAAAATCTGATAACTGCGCAAACTTTTTGTTGCTTTTTCTAAAGAAAAACACCTTATTTTCAAAATAATGTTAGAAAAATTGTGTGGAGAGTTGATGTGTGGCTATAAAAAATGCCCATCAGCACGCTGGTGGGCATTATAGTCTTAATATGACATTTTGAATAAAATACGGCCCGGTTTTGAGCCGTTGTTTTTCGGGCTTAGCCCAGGTAAGATTTGAGCAAACGGCTCTTCTGACCTTTAAGACGGCGGATAGCCTTCTCCTTGATTTGACGGACACGCTCTCGTGTAAGGTCAAACTTGGCGCCGATTTCTTCGAGCGTCATTTCCTGGCAACCGATACCGAAGAACATCTTTAGGATGTCTCTCTCTCGAGGATTAAGCTGCTCGAGAGCGCGGTTGACTTCTTTGGATAACGACTCTTGATTGAGCGACTGGTCGGCCATGGGTGAATCCTCATTAGGAAGTACGTCGAGCAGACTGTTGTCTTCTCCGTCAACAAATGGTGCATCAACCGACACATGTCGCCCGCTCACCTTCATGGCGTCGGAAATCTTGTCAACGGGCACATCGAGCTGGTCGGCAAGCTCCAAAGCCGAAGGACGGCGCTCATGCTCCTGCTCGAAACGGGACTGTGCCTTGCTGATCTTGTTGATCGAGCCAACCTGGTTAAGAGGAAGGCGAACAATGCGTGACTGCTCGGCAAGAGCTTGGAGAATTGACTGGCGAATCCACCAGACGGCATAAGAAATGAACTTGAAACCTCGTGTTTCGTCGAACTTCTGAGCTGCCTTAATCAGGCCTAAATTACCTTCATCGATCAAGTCTGGAAGACTCAATCCCTGGTTTTGGTACTGCTTTGCTACCGATACGACGAAGCGCAGGTTAGCGCTGACGAGTTTGTCAAGAGCCGCCTGATCACCTTGCTTGATGCGCTGTGCCAGCTCGACTTCCTCGTCCACGGTGATAAGGTCCTTGCGGCCAATCTCCTGGAGATACTTGTCGAGTGACGCGCTCTCGCGGTTGGTGATGGATTTTGTGATTTTTAATTGTCTCATACCTTGGAATGTAGAGTTAAAGCGTGCAAAGTTATAAAAAATATTCCAAAATATAGAATTACTGCACGAGACATTCGAATATTTAACACAGATTAACCAAATATCTCTGATTGGTAATGACTGAAGTATTTATGTGAATGTTTAATGAATGCTTTTAGAGGTCATACTCTTGTTATTACGTCGGTTTAAAAATAGTGAATTTTTGACAAACATTGCCGTAAATTCCAAATTTATTCGTAACTTCGTGCAATCTTTGCAAACAGAGAGAAATTAAACCGAAAAATCATCATAAAAAATGAAAGAGAAAATTATCGCTTTATTCAAAGAACGCTTCGGCGAAGAGCCGGTGATGTATGCATCGGCCGGGCGTATTAACCTTATTGGAGAGCATACCGACTATAATGGCGGATTCGTGTTTCCTGGAGCCATCGATAAATGTATTATGGCTGGTGTAAAAGAGAATGGTACCGACAAAGTTCGTGTCTACAGTGCCGACCTTGACGCTTACACCGAGTTTGGCCTAAAAGAGGAAGATAAACCAAATGAGCAATGGGCTTGTTATGTCTTCGGCGTTTGCCGTGAGACCATCAAGCGTGGCGGCACCGTTAAGGGATTTGATGCAGTGTTTGCCGGCAATGTACCTCTAGGTGCAGGACTGTCGTCATCGGCAGCATTGGAGTCGTGCTTTGCTTTTGCTTTGAACGATATGTTCAACGACAATAAAATTGATAAATTTGAGCTTGCAAAGATTGGTCAGTCAACTGAGCACAATTATTGCGGTGTGAACTGCGGTATCATGGATCAGTTTGCTTCGGTTTTCGGAACGAAGAATCACCTGATGCGACTTGATTGCCGCTCACTTGAATATAAATACTATCCATTTGATGCTAAAGGCTATAAACTCGTGCTCATTGATTCTAGAGTTAAGCATGAGCTAGTAGACTCGCCATATAACAAGCGCCGTGAGTCATGCGAGCGTGTTGCTGCCACTCTTGGTGTTGAAACCCTTCGCGATGCCACCATGGAGATGCTAGAGGCTAATCGTGACAAAATCAGCGCCGAGGACTACAAACGTGCCGTCTATGTGATTGGCGAGAAGCAGCGCGTTCTCGACGTGTGTGATGCCTTGGAGCGTGGCGACTTTGAGACAGTGGGTGACCGCATGTACAAGACTCATGAAGGCTTGAGTAAGGATTATGAGGTGAGCTGTGTAGAGCTTGATTACCTCAACGACATAGCCCGTGAGTGTGGTGTTACTGGCTCTCGCATCATGGGTGGGGGCTTCGGCGGCTGCACCATCAACCTCGTGAAAGATGAGCTTTATGACAATTTCATCGCCACTGCTTGCGAGAAGTTCAATGCCAAGTATGGTCATGAACCTAATGTTTATGAGGTGATAATCAGCGATGGCGCTCACCGTGTTTAATAGCGAGTAAATCAACGAACTAATTGAAAAATATTCATTATTTAAATTTATGAAACCAACATTGTTTGTTCTTGCAGCAGGAATGGGTAGCCGCTATGGTGGCCTCAAGCAGCTTGATGGGCTGGGACCTCACGGCGAGACTATCATGGATTATTCCATTTATGATGCCATCCACAGCGGATTCGGCAAGGTAGTGTTTGTAATTCGCAAAGACTTTGAGCAGGAGTTCCGCGACAAGATACTTTCAAAATATGAGAGCAAGATTCCAACCGAGGTAGTGTTCCAATCTATAGATGACCTGCCCGAGGGATTCACATGCCCTGCCGATCGCACTAAGCCTTGGGGCACTAATCATGCAGTACTGATGGGCAAGGATGTTATTAAAGAGCCTTTTGCTGTTATAAACAGTGACGACTTCTACGGCCGAAATTCATTTGAGGTGTTGGGAAAGGCATTGAGCGAATTGCCCGAGGATGCTCATGACCGTTATTTCATGGTTGGATTCAATGTGGGCAATACCATGAGCGAGAGTGGCACTGTGTCCCGTGGTGTTTGTGATACAGAGAACGGCTTGCTTAAGAGCGTAGTGGAACGCACAAAGATTGGATATGACGAGAATCATGACATAGTATTCACGGAGGGTGACTTGGTCGAGAAACTCGATCCAACAACTCCGGTGTCGATGAATTTCTGGGGATTTACACCCGACTATTTCAAACACAGCGAGAAGTCATTTATCAACTTCCTCAATCAGTCAATAAACGTTCCCAAAAGTGAGTTCTTCATTCCTATAGTGGTTAGCGAACTTGTGGAGAGCGGACAGTCGACCGTTGAAGTTTTGCGTACCGATTCAAAGTGGTTTGGTGTGACTTATAGTGAAGACCGTCCTGCTGTGGTTGCAAAGTTTGCTGAGCTTCACGAGCAAGGCATTTATCCCGAGAAAATGTTCTGAAGTAAAAAGAGTGTGCGTCAAGCTTGCTTGGCGCACACGAAAATATTCTGAATATCAGTGACTGAGGTCAATAACACAAACGCTATTGTTGAGATGTTGGAACGGCATCTTGCTGCAAAAGGAATGCGACGCACTCCTGAGCGATTCAAGATTCTTGAGCAAGTGCTGTGCATGCCCAAGGAGTTTGTGATTGAGGACCTTAACAAGGCAATGGCCAACAACTCGTTCATGGTGAGCCAGTCAACACTTTATAACACTGTAGATTTGTTTGTTGATGCTGGAATACTTCGTCGTATTATTATAGATGATGGACCGAGCCACTACGTGAAGGAGGACGGAGTGAACTATATCCATCTAGTGTGTGACGAATGTGGTAAAATTAAATTGCTGAAGGATTTGAACTTTATGGCATACATGAACGCCCGCAAGTTCCCTGCATTTACTACTCGTGATTATAACTTCACTGTTTACGGCATTTGCAACGACTGCGCACGCCGCATCAAGCGTGAACAGCGTGAAGCAAAAGCTGCAAAAAAGAAAAATCATTAATTAATTATACTTTTTTTATACACAATTAACTAAACAAAAAATCATGGCAAATGTAAAACCTTTCAAGGGGCTTCGTCCCCCCAAAGAATTAGTGGAAAAAGTAGCTTCTAAACCTTACGATGTACTTTCAAGTGAAGAGGCTAGGGCTGAGGCTGGTGACAACGAAATGTCGCTGTATCATATCATAAAGCCTGAAATAGACTTTAATGATGGTACTACTGAGCATGACCCACAGGTTTATGAGAAAGCTGTTGAGAACTTCAAGAAGTTCCAGGCTAACGGTTGGCTTGTTCAGGATCCAAAAGAGGAGTACTATATCTATGCTCAGACAATGGATGGCCGCACTCAGTATGGTTTCGTTGTTGCAGCTAACTATATGGATTATGTAGAAGGCCGCATCAAGAAACATGAGCTTACCCGTCGTGAGAAAGAAGAAGACCGCATGAAACACATCCGCGTCAACAACGCCAATGTGGAGCCAGTGTTCCTGTCATTTCCAACAAACGAGCCACTTGAGGCAATCATTGCCGAGACTGCTAAAAAAGAGCCAGAATATGACTTCGTAAGCGAAGATGGCATTGGCCACACTTTATGGTGCATCACCGATGATGCTACTATCGCCAAAATCACTGAGGAGTTTGAAAAGATTCCATATCTCTACATTGCTGACGGTCACCACCGTACAGCAGCTGCTGCTCATGTGGGTGAAGAGAAAGCACAGGCTGATCCCAACCACACCGGTAAGGAAGAATATAATTACCTGTTGGCTGTTTGCTTCCCCGAGTCACACTTGAAGGTTATGGACTACAACCGCGTGGTAATGGATCTCAATGGCAATACTCCAGAAGAGTTCCTCCAGAAAGTTGGTGAGCACTTCGACATCGAGTGCAAGGGCGAGGAAGAATATCGTCCCGCAAAGCTTCACAATTTCTCACTATATCTTGAGGGTAAGTGGTACTCGTTGACTGCAAAGGAAGGCACCTACGATGACAATGATCCAATCGGTGTGCTTGACGTGAAGATTTCATCAGACTACATTTTGCGCGACATTCTGGGAATCATGGACCTGCGTACTGACAAGCGCATTGATTTCGTTGGCGGAATTCGTGGCCTGGGCGAGCTCAAGAAGCGTGTCGACAGCGGAGAGATGAAGATGGCTCTGGCTCTCTATCCAGTGACCATGCGCCAAATCATCAACATTGCCGACAGTGGTAACATCATGCCTCCAAAGGCTACCTGGTTTGAGCCTAAACTGCGCTCAGGACTGGTTATTCACAAGCTCGACTAATACTTTAGTCAAGATTGTAAAAAGCTGATATTGGTGAGTGGAATAGGGCGAAAAATGCCCGCCCCACTCACCAATTTGCGTAAAAAAACGCAGTTTTTTTGAAAAAAATGCAGAAAAATTTTGGCGGTTCAAAAAAATGATGTAATTTTGCACCGCATTTCCGCAAAAGGGTGGTATCGTCTAGTGGCCCAGGACGCTGGCCTCTCACGCCGGAAACCGGGGTTCGACTCCCCGTACCACTACCCACAAAGCGACTCATCATTTGGTGAGCCGTTTTTTTGTTTCTAGTATAATGCATCCGAAAAGGTCGATATCGGTGGTGTTGTTCCGAATGGGATGAGCTTATGTAAAGCTCAAAAGGCAAAGGTTTGCATTAAAACTCACGGTTTTGTTTTATAATATAATGTGTCATAAAAGTTTTTTTTGTAATTTTGCACTCTGTTTCAGAGAGTAAATGAAGAAAATACATTTTTAGAAAGTTTTCTATAAAACAATGCTTGATCTTTTATTTGAAACTAGCTGGGAAGTCTGTAACAAGGTTGGAGGTATCTACGCGGTACTTTCTACCAAAGCAAAGACTTTGCAGAAAATATATGACGACAAGGTGATTTTCATCGGGCCTGACCTTTGCTGCGGTGATGAGAACCCTTTCTTCGAGGAAACCGAAACTGAACTCGACGATTGGAAGAAACAAGCTAAATTTCCACCTGGCATGACGGTTCGCACAGGTCGCTGGAATGTGCCTGGCTTACCAAAGTGTGTGCTGGTAAATTATAACTCGCTTTACATCTACCGTAATGAGCTTTTTGCCGAGATGTGGCGCCGTTATGGCGTTGACTCTCTGCATGCCTATGGCGACTATGACGAGTCGTGCATCTTCTCCTATGGTGCTGCTCTAATCATTGAGAGCATTGTCGCTTACAAGAAAGCGCGTAGGGTAGTGGCTCATTTCGATGAGTGGACTACAGGCATGGGACTGCTTTATGTTAAGTCGAGGCTACCACAGGTAGCCACGGTTTTCACAACTCACGCGACAAGCATTGGTCGCAGCATTTGTGGAAACGGGAAACCGCTTTACGATTACATGGAAGGTTATAACGGTGACCAGATGGCGCAGGAGCTTAACATGGAGTCGAAGCACTCGCTTGAGAAATGTGCCGCCCATGAGGCCGACGTGTTCACCACTGTGAGCGACGTCACCGCCCGTGAGTGTGAGCAGTTGCTAGAGCGCCGTCCTGTGGTTACGCCCAATGCTTTTGAACAGAATTATGTGCCCAAGGGAGCGAAATACACAGCAACACGCAAGGCAGCACGCAAGCGTTTACTCGAAGTGGCAAGTGCTTTGAGTGGCGAGAAACTTGCCGACGATACTTTGCTGATTGCAACCTCGGGCCGTTGTGAAATGCGCAACAAGGGCATAGATCTTTATCTTGACACCATGAACGTGCTCAAGCATCAGGAGGCCCCACTTCTCAAGCGCCGCATTGTTGCTTTTGTATTGGTTCCAGGATGGACTGACGAGGCTCGTTATGACTTGCGTGATGCCATTGATAAGGGACTTGCAGTTGGCCTTTTCAATCCCATCATAACCCACACCATCCATAACGAGGACGGCGATGCCATTTACGGCAAGATGAACTATTTGGGTTTCCGTAATCTCCCCGAAGACAAGGTGAAGGTTATTTATGTCCCTTCTTATTTGAATGGTGATGATGGTATCATGGATATGACCTATTATGATCTGCTCACAGGCTTTGACCTGTCGATATTCCCATCATACTATGAGCCATGGGGATATACTCCACTCGAAAGCGTGGCAATGGGAGTGCCCACTATTACCACAAACCTTGCTGGTTTCGGCCGGTGGGTAGAGACAGAGATTGGCAAGGACCCGATAAAGAGCGGTGTAAAGGTGATTCATCGAACCGACTCTAATTATGATGAGGCACTGGCTGAAATTGTTGAGAGCGTAAATCGTGTGTCTTCGATGCCAGTTAAGATGCGCGATAAGATGCGCAGTGCCGCTAAGGCAACTTCCAAGCATGCCACATGGGATAATTTCATGAAGCACTACAGTGATGCTTATGCAGTTGCCCTCAAGAACGTCAAGTCACGAAATACACTTTGATAATCAATAAAAACGAAATATAATCAATATTTAATATATGAAGATAAAAGTTAGTGAAACCAATTTACCTGTATGGAGAAATCTTACAGTAAAAAGTGAATTGCCCGCCAAGTTGAGGAAACTTGACGAGCTGTCAAAAAACCTGTGGTGGGTGTGGAACAGCGAAGCTAAATCGATGTTCCATCATCTTGACCGTGAACTGTGGAGAGCATCGGGCGAAAATCCCGTGATGATGCTCAACAATATGTCGGCATCCAAACTCGAGGAACTCAGCCATGACGATGAACTCGTAAAGAAAATCGACACCATCTACAGTCATTTCAAGGATTACATGAAACAACCAATGCGTAATGAGTTCCCTTCGGTAGCATACTTCAGCATGGAGTATGGACTGTGCAATGCCCTCAAGATTTATTCTGGTGGTTTGGGAATTCTTGCCGGTGACTATATTAAGGAAGCCAGTGACCGCCGTATTAACATGACCGCCGTTGGATTCCTGTATCGTTATGGATACTTTACTCAGACACTGTCGATGGATGGTCAACAGATTGCCAACTATGAGCCGCAGAACTTCAATCATTTACCCATTGAACCGGTGATTGACAAGGATGGCCAGCAGATGGTACTTGAAGTTCCTTACCCAGGACGTGTAGTTTATGCCAACATTTGGAAGGTGAATGTGGGACGCATGAACCTATACCTGCTTGACACTGACCTTGACAAGAACAGCGACTTTGACCGTTCTATTACCCACCAGCTTTATGGTGGTGACTGGGAAAACCGCATCAAGCAGGAGTATCTGCTCGGAATCGGAGGCGTGCTGATGCTCAAGAAACTTGGCATTAAGGCGCAGATTTACCATTGCAACGAGGGTCATGCCGCATTGCTTAACCTGCAGCGTTTGGTAGACTATGTACAGGAAGAGGGCTTGTCATTTAATGAAGCTCTTGAGGTAGTGCGCGCTTCGTCGCTCTACACTGTCCATACTCCAGTTCCCGCTGGCCACGACTACTTTGACGAGGGTCTGTTCGGCCGCTATATGGGTGAGTTCCCTGCAAAGCTGGGTATCACCTGGAATGAACTGATGAACATGGGCCGCGAGAACCCTGACACTCAAGAGAAGTTCTCGATGAGTGTATTTGCTTTGAACACTACACAGGAGAGTAACGGTGTTAGCTGGCTCCACGGAGAGGTTTCGAAGAAGATGTTTGCCGGTATATGGAAGGGCTATGCTCCTGAGGAGTCGCACGTGGGTTACGTTACCAATGGTGTTCATATGCCGACATGGGCTGCGTCGGAGTGGAAAGAGTACTACGCAAAAGTATTTGGCTCAGACTACCTCGACAAGCAGGAAGATATGAACACGTGGGCTCCTATCCATAATGTACCTGATGAGGAGATATGGGAGCTCCGCATGCGTCTGAAGAATAAGTTCATCAACTTCGTTAGGCGTGACTTCCGTGCTACTTGGCTGAAGAACCAGGGCGATCCCACACGCATCATGTCAATTGTTGACAAGATCAACCCTGACGCGTTGCTCATTGGCTTTGCACGTCGTTTTGCAACCTACAAGCGTGCTCACTTGCTCTTTACCGATCTTACCCGCCTGTCTCGTATTGTTAATAACGAGAAGTTCCCAGTGCAATTTATTTTCGCCGGTAAGGCACACCCAGCCGACGGTGCCGGTAAGGATCTTATCAAGCGCATTGTTGAAATCTCGAAGATGCCTGAGTTCCTAGGTAAGATTATCTTCCTCGAGAACTATGACATGACAGTTTCGAAGCGTCTTATCACAGGTGTTGATATCTGGTTGAATACACCAACACGTCCTCTTGAAGCTTCGGGTACCAGTGGTGAGAAGGCTGAGATGAACGGTTTGCTCAACTTCTCGGTGCTTGACGGATGGTGGTACGAAGGTTATCGTGAGGGTGCTGGATGGGCTTTGACTTCTCATCGTACCTACACTGATCAAAGCATGCAGGACAAGCTTGATGCTGCTACCATTTACTCGATGCTTGAGAATGAGATTATTCCTCTGTACTTCGCTAAGAACTCTATGGGCTTCTCACCACAATGGATAAAGTATATCAAGAACTCCATTGCTCAGATTGCTCCTAACTACACCATGTCGCGCATGATGCGTGACTATATCGACCGCTTCTATAACAAGGAGGCTACTCGTAGCAAGAAACTGTGTGCCAACGACTACGCTCTCGCACGTGAGATTGTAGCTTGGAAGGAACATGTTGCTGAGAAATGGGATGATGTAGCAGTCGAAGACATGCAGCTCAGCGAGAGTTTCTACGATATCGCTCAGAACAACGGTAACGTTGAGGCTACAATCAAGCTCAATACAGCAGGATTGGGACGCAGTGTAGCTCTCGAACTAGTGGTTTATCACGATGTGGATGGTGTGTCCAAGTTCCACAGCATCCTTCCAATGAAGGTTGTTGATGAGGATGGTGACATTCTTACCTATTCTCTAAAGGGACGCATTAAGGATACAGGCATTTTCCGCCTCTCCTTCCGTGCTTACCCATGGAATAACAATCTTCCCCACCGTCAGGACTTCGCTTATGTTACTTGGTTCTAAACACTTGGTGAAGCAGGCAAAACAAAACCCCGTCTTAAAACAAGATGGGGTTTTTTATTTAATTCAGGTATTGGGAGTTTCTCCTTTTACCTTATATTATACTATTCCGTTCATCATGGCGTAGAAACTCAATCCTGAGACACTCTTGATGCCAAGCTTGGCGGTAATGTTCTTGCGATGCGTAAGCACCGTGTTGATGCTAATCCCAAGTTCTTGAGCAATTTCCTTGTTCATTCTACCCGATGCGATGAGTCGTAGCACTTCGGTCTCACGTTGTGATAGTGCACCAGAGGTTGCTTTTTCCTCTTTCTTTTCTTCCTCGAGCAATGTAGCAAGGCACGCAATGAGCTGATTCTCATTTTGAGTCATATTAAGTGACTTGAGCTCATCGCTATCGACTGTCTCGTTGGCAGTGAGCAAAATGGTTTTAGCTTTGCGTGGCAGAAAAAATCCCAGACTGCTAACCAGCGTATTGCTGTCAACGAAAAACATGTCGGGTTCTCGGCTGGAATGAAACGTGTTGATGTAGTTGCTCTCACCAACCAACGCTTCGATGGCGAAATGCTCTCGCAACAGTGCTCGAAGTCCTATGGCCGCCAACGTGTTGCTTGTCAATATGATTACCCTTATGTTATTCATTGTCAGCTGAAAGAGCCTCTGAGATGGGGCGCAAAATGCGGTTGCGGATACGGTTATTTTGCTTTATGTCCTTTTTGAGAGAGAAAATGGCAACCATTACAGCAAAGCCCAAATTGTGGTCATAGTCTCCCTTGAGGTGGACAACTAGCATGTTTATGAGATCATCGACTTTCTCCTCGATAGGGTCGCTAATGTCCTCGGCCTCTTTTATTGGGTGTGGCATGCTGCAGCATGCTTTCATCTCGTTGATGCAAATACTAGGGAACCATCGGTTGTGGTCATCAGCGATGCGCTGAAGCAGTTCGGCCTTCACTTCCTCGAAAAATTGGCGCATAAGCACGAGATTATTGTTCTGTGATGGTGTCTTCCCAATCAGGAAGGTAAAATGCCGCTCTATATTTGGAAGTACGTTTCGCTCATAGTATTCATTGGTCTTTTTCAAGTAATCGATGATGCGTGAAGCGCTGAACGAAGCCAAAACAGCTTGTGGAAAGTAGCTTTCGTTGACGTATGTGTTCAGGATAGTAATGAAGAAATCCTCATCAATGTTATGGCTGTGGCAAGCATCGGTAACTTTAGCGTCACCCACTCCGAGCGTGATGCCAAAGCGGTCGAGAACTGTGATTGTTGACGGTTCGTGAATGATGATTTCACTCAGTTTGGTGTCGCGGTTGATAAGTGTCATGATAAATAAAATTAAGGAAGTGTGGAGAATGATTTTGTGACTACATGCTGAGCCGGCAGGTCATGAGGCTCTGTGGGAATGAAGTCAACCAGTTGGCAATCAAAACACACGGCAATTGTAGTAGCTCGAGTGTGGGCTAGGAAACGGTCATAAAATCCTTTGCCGCGTCCAAGTCGGTTTCCGTGATGATCAAAAGCCACACCGGGCACTATTACCAGGTCAAGTGCCAATGGATCAAAGGTTTGGACTCCCATAGGTTCCATGATGTCATAACTGCCTTGCTGGAGAGACCCCGGTTCATATTTGATGATTTCTAATTCTTCGCCTTTGACGCGTGGCAGAAACACGTCCTTTTCCTGTGCCCAGCGCTCAATAACACTGTGGGTTGGTATTTCGTCGGGCAGTGAGGCAAAAAGCATTACATTGTTACTGCTCATGAAGATGTCGCTGTCCTCAATACAGTGGAACACGACTTGCGATTCAGCATCTTTCTGCTCTTTGCTAAGAAGCTTCACGCGAGCCTTTATATCTTTGCGGAGTTGTCTTTTGTCCATCGGTTAATAGTCTGTTATGGGAAATGCCGCTTTATGTTTGTTCAGTGCCTTAAGAGCTGTCTCAATAGTAACGTCGCTACGGTTGATAATGGGGTAGTAGGCACTTTGTCCCAGAATGTCACGTGCAATGAGCGCCTTGAGCAAACTGGTGATGATGTCCTGCGACTGGTGGATGTAGTACCAACGTGCAGGAATTCCTTTATTGGCGGCATATTTCACAAAGTCATTAAGTATAACATCGTTGGCTGGCAGGTTGCGCATCAGCTGCTTATAGTCGTTCATTTTGTTGAGTTCTGCCCTGTGAGATGTTACGTAGCTTAAAGCATATTCCTGAATAAGACCGGCTCCTGCGACTGCAGCATAATAGGATGAAAATCCCGATGTGTCGCGAGGCACAAAGATATCGGGGATGATGCCACCGCCACCATACATCTTGCGCCCTGTAGAAGTGAGGAATATCTTTGACTTGTCAATCTTGATGCTGTCCTTGCTGTAAAGTTCACCATTGCTGTATCGGTCGAGAATGTCCTTCTGGTAGGCACTTTCGCCGTTGTTATAGGGTTTCTGGATGCAACGTCCCGAGGGTGTATAGTATTTTGCAATGGTCAGGCGTATGGCGCTCTTGTCGGGCAAGTCAAACTGCTTTTGCACAAGACCTTTGCCAAAAGAACGGCAGCCGATAATGAGTCCGCGGTCATTGTCCTGAATGGCACCGGCAAAAATCTCACTTGCACTTGCAGAGAACTCATCGATGAGCACAACAAGCTCTTCGGTCTGGAACTGACCGTTGCCGTCGCTGTAGGCAGTTGTCTCGTCACGGCGGTAACGCCCCTTAGTGCTGACTATCAGGCGATTGCTTGGCAAGAACTGATTAATCATCATGATGGCAATCTCAAGATATCCGCCCCCATTGCCTCGCAAGTCAATGATGAATCGCTTGGCACCTTCGTTCTTGAGGGCATTTAGAGCATTTACAAACTCATTGAATGTGTTGCGTCCAAACTGAGATACCTTTACATAGCCTGTTGTCTTGTCAATCATGTAGCTGGCATCAACCGAATTCATCGGTATGTCGCCACGTGTGATAGTGAAGTTCAATAATTTTGCACTTCCGTCGCGTGCAATTCCCACCTTTACTTTCGACCCTTTTGTACCGCGCAATTTTTCACGCACCTTGTTGGCATCGACTTGTGAACCCACGTAGGTGCTGTCTTCAATGGTGACGATTTTGTCACCAGCCATGAGTCCTGCACGGTCCGATGGACCACCGGGAATCACTTCAAGCACTACAATTGTGTCATTCATCATTTGGAACGAGACACCAATGCCTGAGAAGCTGCCGTTAAGTTCCTCCTGTGCAGCAACAAGGTCGCGTGCCGACAGGTAGGAACTGTGTGGATCGAGATTTGCGAGAATTGCAGGTATCGACATTTCAATCAAGTCGTTGGTCTTGATACTATCGTCTACGTATTCTTGTGAGATTAGGTTAAGGATGGTGTTGAGCTTGCGGTCGCTTTGTGTGGAGTAGCGACTGCTTGAGAAAGGATTTCCCATGAATATGCCCACAACAATACCCACTATCACCGAAATAGCGATAGCTAGTGGAAGCCAAGCACTATAGTCGCGTTTTTTATTCATCAGGTGTCAGAATGAAATCTTGAGAAGGTGATTTTTTGTTTTATTTGATGTCCATCTGAACGCATTCGATGCCAGCCCGCTTGATTAGCTCAATGCCATCGGTGAGGCGATAAATCTCGCCAAAAACCACACGTTTGATGCCAGCCTGAATGATGAGCTTGGCACATTCAATGCAAGGCGACGAAGTAACATAGAGGGTTGCTCCGTTGCTGCTATTATTGCTTTGGGCGACCTTGGTGATGGCATTGGCTTCGGCATGAAGCACATAAGCCTTTGTGTGGTCATCATCGTCCTCACATACGTTTTCAAACCCCACTGGTGTGCCGTTATAGCCGTCGGAGATTATCATTTTGTCCTTAACTAGAAGAGCTCCAACTTTGCGACGCTTGCAATATGAATTCTCGGCCCAAATTTGTGCCATGCGCAGATATCTGGAATCCAGAATTTCTTGTTTGTCCATTACAGATTGATGTGTAAAATATTATAAATTAACGCAATGAGCAACTTGTGAAGGCAAGCCTGTGCGCATCGCTTTTAAATCAAGTACAAAGGTAGTTAATTTAAATAATTAATTTTCAAAATTATTGCCATAAAAAATTACTTTTTTTTCATTTTGTCGCTCTGAGGTAGAAATTGATTCAGAATTGCCAGAAGAAAGTGTTATTTATGGTTTTGTGTCGAGTACCTTTGAGAATCTGACTTGGCTTTTGTAGACGGGGAATTTGAAAGATAAAATGACACCACTTTCAAAGTAGCCATAAACATCCTCGCTGATTGGTTGAAGTGTGGCATCGGTCCAACTGCAATTAAAGTTGTCGGTAAAAATGGTTTTCTTCATCACGGCTTTTTTCATTCCTGTGTGCCAAAGAGATTTCTTGACTTGAGCACCATCAACATATATAACATCATAGCCGTCGCCAGTTTCTACCAGAGCTATGGTGTAGCGTCCGCCCAGTTTGAGCCACGTGTCCTCCATATCGCGGTCAAGATAGGTCCAATAGCCCTCAAACGGGTTCTTTGAATCTGCGAAATGCCTGTCAAGAGCCTCACGGGTCCATGATGTTTCAAGTTCAACAGCATTGTTGGGAACTTCGCTGCGAGTAAGCACTGCGCGTTCTATCGACACCAAAGCCCCAGGCCCGACCATGTATCCAACCCGGAGGGCATCATGTCCTTGAACGAGCTTCTTCTCGTTGTCGGTCATCTTGTGGCGTAGTATTTCTTTAAGCTTATTCTTACCCATAGCCAACACGATGTTTTCACCGTCAACCTGAATGCACAGGTAGTTGTAGCCGTCGTTAAGGTCAACATCTTTCTTCAGGAATGCTGTTTCAACGGTTTCATGTTTGCCGTCAATTACTTTTATAAGTTCGACTGTCATGCATCTTTCATCAACCGACTCATTGTAAAGGTTGCTGTTGGTGCATTGCACACGTGCTTGCCAATAGCTGTTGCCACAATAGTTGAAGATCAGGCCGCAAGACGGCGAACTGGTGATATGCGTCTTCCCATTCTGGTCAATTACTTTGTAAAACTTGCCTTCACGGCAGTGAAGATTGGCATAGTGAAGATAGTATTTGTAGCTGACAAAAGGATCAATGGCTGCAGTGTCTAAGACAATTGTCTCATTCATCAGAGTGTTTTCGAGTTGCAGGTAATCACCTGCGATGGTTGCCTTGTCATTTTGATGAAGTGACGCAAAACCATTATACACTGTAGCGTAAGTTGTTGTGGACTGGGCATTGGCGCCAACTCCAAGCATCAATAAAGTCAAGAATAAGAAGTGTCTCATAGTGTGAACAGTTTATTACTCCAAAAATAGTGATTTTGGCCGAGATGATAAAATATAAATCGTTTTTTTTGGTAAAAAACGCTTAAAATATCATTATTTTGTGTACCTTTGTAGCTGTTTTTAGAATGGGCACAATACTATCTATAATAATCGGTTGTATCTCGGTTGGTATTATCCTGTCGGCTCCTATGGGCCCAATAGGAATTCTCGTTGTGCAGCGCACTATGGAGAAAGGACGCCTCTCGGGAGTATATACGGGCATTGGCGCAGCCGTGTCCGACCTGTTCTACTGTCTGCTTGCAGGATTGGGTCTCTCGTTTGTTACCGATTTCATTACTAATAATCAGGAATTGTTTCAGATAGGTGGCAGTATCATTCTTATCGTGTTTGCAATCTTTATGATTTTGCGTAGTCCTGTCCAAGGCCTGAAGCATGATGACGGCAAGAAGATTAACTACACTCATGATGCCGTGTCGGGATTTGCATTTACCTTGTCTAATCCCTTGATTATATTCCTGATATTCCCGTTATTTGCCCGTTTCGCCTTCCCATCGTCGGAATATAAGTTCTACCATATCATCATTGGTTATCTGTTTATTGTGGTTGGTGCATTGGTGTGGTGGCTAGCTATTACTTATATCGTCGACAAGCTTCGCGCCAAGTTCAATATTCAGAGTATGTGGCTGATAAACAAAATCATGGGCACACTTATCCTTCTTGTTGGCCTTTATGGTCTGATTTCAGGATTGCTCTATTATTTCCATGTGCTCTAGCATGATGAGTAAAAAGGAACTGACAATACTTCATCTTCCTCAACTTGACAAAATGGCTTTGCCTCTGGCAGGCCAGTATCTTGATGCCAATGTGGAGCATCAGGTAATTGACAGTGTGAACTGGAAAGATGAGTTTCCATATTGTCCATTATCCACATTTGTGATAGCCGTTTCTGAAACTCGTCTATATGTGTTCTTCTCGGTTATCAGCAAGGATCTAAAGGCAGTCAACACATCCGACTTGAGTCCGGTTGCCGAGGACAGCTGCGTTGAATTTTTCATGCAGGTGCCGGGCAGTGATGAGTATTGGAATTTTGAGTTCAACTGTATTGGCACCCTTAATGCAAGCCATAGGGCAGAGCGCCCAGCGCCCACACGCCTTACTGAAGACGAATTAGCATCTATCAAGCGTTATTCCTCATGTGGCAACGATGCCATTGAGGAACAGGATGGTACATTCTGCTGGGACATGACAGTTTCGATACCACTTGAGTTAGTTGGTCTTGAGAGCAGTAACTTGCCCGACTTAATCATGGGCAACTTCTACAAGTGTAGT
>JAEEGL015034197.1_pt1 | contig 23626 bp, 26 predicted proteins | sample 9134231 | NCBI WGS metagenome assembly JAEEGL01 (sample SAMN16246548, study PRJNA631951) | gut metagenome | biome: gut microbiome; feature: rumen; material: fiber-attached | host: Bos | place: Iran: Karaj | collected 2018-10 | reverse complement strand
TATTGCCTTGTAGCCAAGTGGTAAGGCATCAGACTTTGACTCTGACATTCCGATGGTTCGAGTCCATCCAAGGCAGCCATTCTGATCCGCTAGCTCAGTCGGTAGAGCATTTGACTTTTAATCAAAGGGTCTGGGGTTCGAATCCCCAGCGGGTCACCATTTAAGAATGAAAACGAGATTTTATCTCGTTTTTTGTTTAATAGATAAAAAAACTTGCATTTTTTATAAATTAAAGATATAATTATCTTGCGTTTATGAAAAGCGAGCGAGTTTTGCGCTCATAGCTCAATTGGATAGAGCATTTGACTACGGATCAAAAGGTTAGGGGTTCGACTCCCTTTGGGCGCACCATTTATTTATCGAGAAGTAGCACAGCTTGGTAGTGCACTAGTTTTGGGAACTAGGGGTCGCAGGTTCGAATCCTGTCTTCTCGACCATTTTGAAAAGAGACAACCATTTGGTTGTTTTTTTATTTATGTAGTATAATGTCTATGGTGATTTTTATGGAAAACACTATTAAGAAAATGCTTAAAGAAGTTTGTAGTGAATTAGGTATTAAATGTACATTACTTTCCAAGGACTGGATATTCATGTTAGAGAAAGATAATAAGACAAGATTTTTGGCTGGATATAAATCTTCTTTAAATGATCATGCAGTTGGTCAGGTATTAGATGATAAGTATGCATTGTTTGAAGTTTTGAAAACTATAGATATTCCTGTAGCTGATTATAACTTAGTTTATGGTCCTAAGATTAAAGAAGATTATGCACAAGATTGTAATAGTTTTGAATATGTAAAAAAATACTTTTTTGAACATAATCAATATGTTGTATTAAAACCAAATGATGGTACTTGTGGTAGAGATGTTTATCGTGTAGATAATCTTGAAGATTTAGAATCTTTATATACTAGATTAACTAATAAGTATTTTTCTATTAATGTAGGGCCTTATTATAATATTAAGAATGAATATCGTTTTATAGTATTTGATGATGAGGTAAGAATCGCTTATAAGAAAAATAAACCATTAGTAGCTGGTGATGGTGTAAGTACTATAAGAGATTTATTATTAAAGTTTAACAATAGATTTTTTAAAGATATATTGGATGATACATCTTATGATAGAGTTTTAGATGTTGGAGAAGTATTTGAATATAACTGGAAATTCAATCTATCACAGGGTGCTGTTGCCACCGAGATAGATGATAATGAAATATATGAAAAATTAAAGAGTATAGCTCTAAAAGCATCTAAAGATATAGGTTTAAGATTTGGTAGTGTCGATATTATTGTTACAGAAGATGATAAAGCAATGATATTAGAGATGAATAGTGGTGTAATGGTTGAAAATTATATAGAACAATTTGAAGATGGATATGATAATGCTAAAAAATTATATAAAGATGTTATAATAGAAATGTTCAGGAATTAAGGTGTTATTATGTCTAAATTATCTAATATATTAACAATGGCACAATTATTAAGAAATGGACGTAAGTATTCTATTAAAGAATTAGCTGACGAGTTAGAAGTATCAGAAAGAATGGTTCGTATTTATAAAGAAGACTTAGAAAAAGCAGGAATCTTTGTAGAAACGATAATGGGTCCATATGGTGGTTATGTATTAAAACAAGATATTAATCTACCAGATAGAAGGTTTACAAAAAGCGATTATGAATTTATAAAGAATTTAAAAGTAGTTAATCAAGAACAATTAGATGATATCGCAACTAAAATGAAAGATATCTATTATGATAAGGATGAAGAAAAAATTGAATTAAAAGATGATGTAAGAAATTATTATAATCTTCTTACTAGAGCGATGAAGGAACATCGTAAAGTTAAAATCAATTATTATTCTTATGTACATGGTAATCAAGATCGTGTTATTCATCCTTTAGATATGTTTTTATATAATAATGGTTGGGGTTGTGCTGCTTATTGTGAAAAGAAAAATGATTTAAGACATTTTGAACTAAAAAGAATTAACAATATAGAAGTCTTAGAAGAAAAATTTTAGAGTAGACGAAATATTTCCTCCTTAAGTGATAAATATTACTTAAGGAGGATTTTTAAATGAAAAAGAATATGAAAGAGAATTTCGAAAAATTAGAAGAAAGGGTAAAGGATTCTTTAACGAGAACTGATTTGGAAAGAATAAAGTTTGAGTTAGCAAGAATTAAAGGTGCAACTTTAGTATCTGGGGTTGGAGGTTCAAGTGTAGTATCAGAATTTGCAACAAAAGTGTTAAATCAAAAGAATGGTGTAATAACAAGAAATACTGAACCAAGAGATTTTAATTATCTTAATTTAAGAGGTTATGAAAATGTGTTGGCTTGTAGTTATTCAGGAAATAATTATGGAGTAGAACTTGCCTTTAATAATGACTTAAGACATTATTTATTAGCGAGTAAAGCTAGTGAAGAAAAATCTGTAACCAGCTTAAATTATGAATGTGAAGATAAAGAAAAGAGTTTTATTTCTTTAGGTGCAACATTAATACCTTGTTCTATATTATTTAATTATTATCTTGATCATAAAGACAGTATTATGGAAATTATGAATCGATATATTAAAAGATATGAATATGGTTTTGATGTAGAATGTGACGGTTATGAAATATTTACTGGTTTAGATACATCGACTGGTAGTAAGTTCTTAGAATCAACAATGGTTGAATCTGGTATAGGTGTACCTGTTGTACATGATAAGTACTCATATTGTCATGGTAGAAGTACTTTATCAACTGTGCAAAATAATATAGCTATTTATTTTAATACGGACAAAGAATTAGATAGATTGTTATTAGAAGAATTAGATAAGTATTATAAAGATGTTGTTGTATTAGATGTTAGTAGTAGTATTAGTGGAGATTTTATTGGTTTAGTTAAATCAATGTATTTGGCTAAATATATTGCAGAGAGAAAGAGTAAAGATTTATCTGGTGTAGATTATAATCCGATTGTAAAGAAGCTTTATAAATATAATGGGGAATTATAATAATATGGTATAATTATACTAGAAAAGAGTTGGTTAGTATGAAGTGTGCAAAACTTGTAGGACCTAAAAAAATTAAAATAGATGAAATAGAAGAACCAAATCCAATTACTGGTAAAGTAATGGTTGAAGTAACTAAAACTGGTATTTGTGGTTCTGATCTTCACTATTATGAAATTGGTCAACCTGAAGGTTTAGTAATGGGTCATGAATTCTGCGGTCGTGTTTTATATAATGGCGGTAGAGAAGACTTGAAAAAAGGAGATAGAGTAACAGCTTTACCTATTAGTCCTTGTGGACGTTGTGATGCTTGTTTAAGTGGTAATCCACAATATTGTTTAGAAACATGGGATAGAGCTGTAGGTTTATCAATTGATAATCCTGGAGGCTTAACTTCTAAAATTAATGTTAGAGATGATTTGGTAATAAAAGTACCTGATAATGTAAGTGATGAAGAAGCAGCTATGGTAGAACCAACGGCTGTTGGTCTACATGCTATTCATTTAGCTGATATTAAAGTTGGCGATAAAGTATTAGTAGTAGGTTCTGGTATTATCGGATTAGTATCTGCTATGTTTGCTAAAATGGAAGGTGCTAGTAAAGTTATAGTATCTGAAGTTAATGAAGCAAGAGCAAAGAAAGCAGTTAAGTTGGGTGTAGCAGATAGTTATATTCTAGCTAATGATAAATTTGCTGAAAATGTAAGAAAAGAAACAGAATTAGGTTTTGATATAGTAATTGAATGTTGTGGAAATGGTCCAGCTGTATCTAGTGCATTAAGTGCTGTAAGACCTGGTGGAAAAATAATATTAGTAGGTGTTTCTATGGCACCAATATCAATACCAAGTATAATTGCTGTTACACATGAAATAACAATGATTGGTGCAATTGCATATACTAAGAATGAATTTAAAACTTGTTTAGATTTAATGGCTAATAAGCAAATAGATGTTAAGAAATTCTTATCAAAAACTGTTGGTTTAAAAGATACTGATGATTCTTATTCAGAATTGATTTCTGGTAAGAGTGATTCTATTAAAATAATTGTTGATCCTAATAAATAAAATTTTAGATTAGGGGAGTTATTATGGAAAAGTTGTTTTCAAAAATAAAGAGTTGTAAAACGGAAGAAGAAGTAGATAAGTTAGTAGCTGAAGCATTAGAAGAAGCAGTTAGTAAGAGTGAAAAGGTAGAAGTATTAGGCTTTGGTGATTATTCAAAGCTTGGTACTTATCATAAAGGTTTTATACATCCAAATACGAGAATCAAATTCCAAAATCTAGCAATTGAAACATATGGAATGGAAACAACTGATTATTTTTATGAATTTGCAAAGTATATATGGAAGACTGAGTGGATAAAGACACAACAAAATTTCATAACTTCACTATTATTCTTCTTAAATGAATATTTTGGAATTGATAAAACAGACAAAGATTATAGAAGTAATGTGTTTTGGGCAAGGGCTAAAGATATTAAAGATGATGATGAATTTTTTGCAATGATGGATAAGAACAAAATTGGAGATTTAAAAGGCCTAGGAGTTGCTCAATGTACGGAAAGAGCAGCTGTTGCACAAAACTTATTATCGCTGTTTGGTTTTGAATCATATTATTGCTTTGGTGGAGTTAAATTTGATGGACATTCGGAAGGGCATTCATATAATGTTGTTAAAGGTTCAAAAGATTATTTCTTAATTGATTATAGTGTTCCTGTTAAAATGTTTTATGATAATGGTGCTCAGTATAATGTTCCTTATCAAGTAATGATACCTAGAGATAAAGTAGATGGTTTTTTGAATAACAAAGAAACAGTTGAATTACATGACTATGATTTTGTTCAATCAAAAAATGGTTTTGACAAAGTTGAAAAGAATGATAGTAGGTACTATGTTATGGGTAGTGATACTATTAAGTTAGATTCCCCTGGATTATAGTTGACAACTAGTAATTAAATAAATATAATTAAACAAATATGTGTTATCAAGAGCGGACGAGAGATTCGGCTTTATGACTCCGCAGCAACCTATTTAGTTAGGTGCTAATACCGACAAAGTTAGTGCTTTGAGTGATGATTATAATTTGGAATAATAATTAAAAATCTCTTTGAGCACAAAGAGATTTTTTCTTGGGAACATATATTTAGAAGGAGAGATGAAAAATGAGAAAGTTATTTACATCAGAGAGTGTAACAGAAGGACATCCTGATAAATTATGTGATTTTATATCAGATAGTATTTTGGATGCTTATCTAGAACAAGATGAAAATTCTAGAGTAGGTTGTGAATGCGTGGCAGGTAAGAATAAAGTATTTGTCACAGGAGAGATTACTTCTAAGGGAGAAGTAGATATCGAAAAAGTTGTTAGAGAGGCAATTAAAGAAATCGGTTATTTAGGAGATAATGATATTGATTATAAGACTTGTGAAGTTATAGTTAATACATCTAAACAATCACCTGATATTGCATTAGGAACAAACGATGATGTTGGTGGAGCTGGAGATCAAGGTATGATGTTTGGTTATGCTTGCAATGAAACAAAAGAACTAATGCCTTTAGCTATTTCTTTAGCACATGCTTTAACAAGAAGATTAACAGAAGTTAGAAAGAAAAATATTATTAGTGGTTTAGGACCAGATGGTAAATCACAAGTTACTGTTGAATATGAAGATGATAAAATCAAAAGAGTAGATACTGTTGTAGTTTCTACACAACATATTGATAGTAAAGATATTAATGAATTAAGAAAAGAAATTGAAAAAGAAGTAATTAAAAAAGTTATTCCTAAAGAATACTTTGATGATGAAACAAAAATATTTATTAATCCAACTGGGAGATTTGTTATAGGTGGACCTTTAGGAGATAGTGGTTTAACTGGAAGAAAAATAATTGTTGATACATATGGTGGATATGCTAGACATGGTGGTGGAGCCTTTAGTGGTAAAGATCCAAGTAAAGTTGATAGATCAGCTTCATATATGGCTAGATGTATTGCTAAAAATATAGTAGCAAATGGATATGCTAATAAGTGTGAAATTCAAATAGCTTATGCTATAGGTGTAGCAGAACCAGTATCAGTAAATATTAATACATTTGGAACTAATAGTATTCCTGAAGAAGAAATAGTTAATAAAGTATTAGATACATTTGATTTAACACCAAAAGGAATTATTAAATATTTGGATTTAAGAAAACCAATTTATAAAAAGACAACTAACTATGGTCATTTCGGTAAAGAAGACTTAAGTTGGGAAAAGATTGTCAAGTTTTAAAAAAGCACAGTAGTGCTTTTTTTAATTTATTATAATTATGGTATAATTATAATGGTGAATGATATGGAATGGGAGATAAAATTATTTAGTGATATAAGTGTTACAGCAAAGTTATTACCCGATGGGAATATTAGTATCTCTACTTTTCCAGAGATTCTTAGTGAAGGAATTACTTGGGAAAATGATAATGGTAGATTTTTTCTTTATGTTTTTAAAAGTCCATTTGCTATTATTTATCCTCAAGATCCAGAACCAGTTGTTATAAGAACAAATCTTACAGCAGTAGAATTAAGAAGTGCTTTTGTAAATTTAAATAAAATGTCTTTTAATGAAAGAGCTATTTATATAAATAATATTTCATTACTACGTAACAGTACAGAAAAGAATGCCGCTATTAGAAATGATACTGATTTGCATACACATTTTTTAGAAGTGCTAAGTGGTAAAGAATTCATGGAAGTAATAAGTAGATTTACTGATGAAATACCAGTGTCAGATGATGCAACTTTATTTTTACCAAAATCTGGTGAAAAAGGAATGCCAGTTTCACTTCAAGAAATTATTGTAAGAGGTGAATGGAATAGAATTTGTGAACAATTATCTATTGGTATAGGTGGACAAGTTCCTTTTGATTATTTGTTTGAAGTATCTTCTAGAAGAACAAGTGTAATTAATCATGCTATAGAAAGATATTGTGTTAGAAATGGGAAAAATCCTAATGATAGTAAAGCTCGTGATGAGGCAAGAAAAGATATATATATAGCATTTCTAAATAAAATTATAGATGTATATAAAGGTATGCATGTTAAATATGTTGAATTAAGTTATTCAACTAAAAATACTATTATGGCGATGGTTGATTATTTAGAAACACCAGAAGGACAAGAAAAACTAAAAGATTTTGATTTAGGTTTTTTATATAGTGTTTCAAGAAAAGTAACTATGAGTTCAACTAAAAAAGATGAAAAGGAAAGAGAAAAAGAAGATAAATTTAAGAGAAAAAAAATATCTAAACAAATGGAAGAATTTGAATTCTTAATAGAACATGATTATGTTGATGGTTTTGACTTTATGGGTGAAGAATTTGGATTAACAGTAGCTGATATGAAAGATATGAATGATCCAAAAACTTTCATAAGTATTATGAATAATGTATTAAGAATATTAAATGGTAAAGATAAAGTTTTGAGAATTCATGCTGGTGAAAATTATGAAAGTAGATATAATCCATTATTGTCATTACAAGTAATACAAAAGTTAATAAAAGATTATAATTATTCTCTTCCACAAATTAGAATTGGTCATGGTTTATATATGCCAGATGATGATAAAGATTTAGAAACATATGCTGATTTGTTAATTAATCTTCATGTTATAGTAGAGATTAATGCGACTTCTAATTTCACTCTTTCTAATGTTAATAATTTATATCAAATACCATATGAATGGTATCAAAGTCATAAGATTCCTGTTGTTTTGGGAACTGATGGACCTGGTATGTATTTAACAGATACGAAACAAGAAAGACTAATAGCACGTGTTAATTCTGACCAACCAAAACATGAATTTGTAGAAGGAAAAGAAGTTGTTGAACCTAAAAAAGAAACATATGAAACAGATTATGAATTATTACAAATTTATAAAAATAATCATCAAGAAGGAACAAGAAAATTAATAGAAAAATACAAAGATGAAATAAGACTGATAGAGTTCTTAAATGTTTATAAAAAAAATAATAATGTTCCTTTAAAAGATTTTCATCCTAGCAGTGAAAAGCCTTTTATAGAAGAAATATTTACAAGAGGAGAAGCTTTAATTAGTAGAAAAAAAGATTATGTTATTGGAGATCTTTTAAATGATACTATTAAAGCTATGGAATATGAGTTATATCAAAAATCTAATTTAGGTATTTCATTTGAGCATTATTGTGATTACTTGGCATTAATTGCTTATACAGATGAAGATTTAAGAGAAGCTCAAGATAGGAATTTCGATTTTGTTTATAGTCCCATTACGAATGAGAAAGAACAAGTATTATATGTGGCAAGTCTCTTAGAACATTATTTGTTTGATCTTCAATCTAATGAAGTAATATATGATGCTAGTGAATTAGTTATCTTTAATCAAACAATTAGTCATGTAAGAGATTATGTTAAACAAAATCAAATACAAAAAGCACAAGCAAAACTGGTAGCATTACAAGTATTCTTTGGTTTGAATGTTACATTTTTACCAATGTTAAAACGAGTATTTGTTGCTGGTTTACCAATAAAGGCATTATTAGATGGTGTTCCTGAATATGATTTAGAAAGAGGAGTAGCAAATGCTAAGCCAAGTGACTATAGAAGTAAATACGGATTAGATGAGCCGGATGGTGGCGATAAAGGAGATGGTTTTACAAGATGATGAATGATTTAATTAGTAATATTAATAAACATAAAAACGAAAAAAATCAAAAATTGTGTGAAGAATTAATTGAACTTATTGAAAGATATAATTTCAATTCAATAGAAGAGATTGAAAAAAATGAAATAGATCATTTTACTTTAGCTAGACCAAATGGAAGTATTAGAATGTCAGATGAAGAAGTCTTAAATAGATTATTTAGATATTTAAGTGGAGAAGAGTTCTATGAAAGTTTAGAAAACTGTAGTCCAAGTAATCAAGCAATGATTGATTTATTAAAAAAAGAGTTTCAAATAACTAAGAGTATAGAACAAAAATACCTTAATATAATTAATATTTTTGCTATGTTAGATTGGGATATTTTCTTACCTTATCATACATACAAATATATTATGGAAGGAAAAATATAAAAGGGAATGTAATATTTCCTTTTTTTATATATATACATTTGTTATACTTAAAGTAGGTGATGATAGGTGAAAAATAAGAAAACAATAATACTTGTTTGTGCTATTGTTGTAGTTCTAGTTGCAGCACTTTTATTGGGCTTACTATTAAAGAAAAACATTGATAGTAAAAAAAGTGATGCTATTGCAGTTATTACACTAGATATAAATCCAAGTATGGAACTGGAGATTGAAGGCAATAAAGTTAATAGAATTAAAGCATTAAATGAAGATGCTGAAAAATTAATTAACAAAGATATGGAAGGTAAAGAAATAGATGCTGTTTTTGAGAGTATTGTTAAGAATGCAAGAGACAACGGTTTTATGGAAGATGATCATCTATCTATTATCTTAGGTATGGAAAAAAGCGATAAGCAGTTAGAAGATAAGTTAAGAGAAGCTTGTGAAAGGAATGATATTCGTGTAGAGATAATTGTTCCAGAGATAACAGAAGAAGCGAAAAAAGAAGCAGAAGGTTATGGAGTAACTCCTGCTAAAGCTGCTTATATTTTAGAAATAATGAAAGATAATAGTGAATTACATTTTGATGATTTAAAAGATAAATCAGCAATTGAATTACATGAAATGAAACAATCTGGAAATTGGTGTAATCAAGGTTATGTATTACATGGTAGTGATTGTGAAAAAGCAATAAGAGAAGAAGAGCCACATGAAGGTGAAGTATGTCCAACAGGCACTATAGAATATAAAGGTAAATGTTATGATGAAGGACCTATGGAAGAAACTGAAGAATTAGAATGTCGAGAAGGTTTTGAATTAAAAGATGGAAGATGTATCAATAAAATAATTGAAAATGCTGTTCCATCTAAATATGAATGTAGTGTAGGTTATGCTAAGACAAGATATGAGGCAGGATTAACTGGTGCTAAAGATGGAGATGCTAAAGATGTTGTTTGTGTAGATGCCTCAAATGCTACACATCCAGTAACTCCATGTGAAGCTGGTAAAGCTGGGGATGGAACTGAATATTTAGAATCTGGTGGTAAATGTTATTGGCATCGTGCGCCAGTTATAGCATCAGGCTGTCCTGGTAAAATTCAAGTTGGTGGAGATTGTTGGGATGATGCTACTGGTATCTACATTTGTATTGGAAATCGTGATGGTAAGAGATATAGCAGTAAAGATGAATATTGTGAAGGTTCTATAAAATATACTTCTCCTACAGTAACTGAATATAAATGTCAGGTAGATTATAAATTAGAAGGTAATAAGTGTACTAAGAATGAAGAGGAAGATCCTCATCATGTAATTGGTTGCCTAGAAGGTTATACAAAAATCGAAGGAGATAGATGTATAAATATGAATAAAGAAAAACCAAAAGATAAAGGGCTCGTTTGTAATCCTGAAGCAAGATTAGTAAATAATAAATGTGTATACTATGAAAGAGTAGAAGCTAATCATAAATAAAAGATATCTTAAAAGATATCTTTTTACTTGGAAATAGTTTTCATTTTTTTGATACTACATTCACGACAACGATATTGAGGATGTTTATCTGTTGTACGATCATAATTACCCCACATTACAATACGATAACCTTTAGTCTTTTTATGACAATCATAACATTCTACTTTGTTTTTAATCTCCCATAATGGTACTTCAGAAGTCTTTTTAAAGATTATTTTATCAATCCAAAAGAAGATTAAACCACCAATTAGATTAGCTATTATTGTAGCTGTTAAAGTACTCATATTAGATAATAATTTTAAGACAATAGCTAATATTGGAGTACTTAATTGCCATCTTACAAGATATAGAAAATATTTTTTACAAAAATCCATTTTTATCACCATAAAGATTATATAATAATATATGTTGATTTGCTATAATATGTTTGTAAAGTTTTAGTTGCATTTATAGAATGCAACTCAAAGTTGATAGTTTATAGGGATTAGTTTTTCTATAATGAAGGCATGAAAGGAGTTAATAGTATGAAATTTGGCGATAATTTAAAACTATTAAGAAAAAATAAAAAGATGTCACAAGAAGAGTTGGCAGAAAAAATGAATGTTTCAAGACAAAGTGTTAGTAAATGGGAGACTGGAGAAGCTTATCCAGAAATCAATAATATATTACAATTATGTAAGGTATTTAATTGTAAGATTAATGATTTAGTTAATGACAGTATTATTGATATGGATGAGATGGATGAAGAAGTAAAAACAAGTGCTGTTAAATTTAAAGAGAGTAAACAAAAGAAAGTAAAAGGAATTAGTAAAGCAGTATCTGTAATTGCTTCCATATGTAGAGTAATTACAATTGTAGTTATACCATTCGTAATTTTAGCAATGTGTGTTATGCCAATTGTAATTAATAGTGTAGAAGTAAAAGATAATGAAATAACAGCATTAGAAGGTTCTAAAATAAAAATAATTAAAGAAGATGAAAAATATAAAATAGGTTATGGAAAAAGAGTATTAATTGCTGATGTATCAGTAAAGAATGCAAATGATGTTTTATATATTTTCAATAATAGATCTAATATATATATAATATCTATATTAGAAATATCTTTAGCATTATTAATAGCTTATTTAATAATAATGAGTAATACATTTAACAATTTAAAGAAACTATTCAATAATATATATGCTGGAGATACACCATTTACTTTAGAAAATGTTAACTATATTAAAACAATGGCTAAGTTATTAATTGCTGCAATTGTTGTTGGAACAATTGGTGGCGGTTTGTTAGAAACATTAACAACTGCTGATATGAGTATGGATATTGAGTTAGTATCAGTATTACAAATATTATTCATCTTTGTAATGGGTTATATATTTGAATATGGATATGAAATTCAAAGAGATTCAAATGGAAAGATGTATGGTGATGTAAATGAATAAGAGTGCCTTTATAAAAGAACTAGCTAAAGCAACTGGAATATCAGAAGAAAAAAGTATGATAGTTAACCAAATATTAGAAGACAACTTCTTTATAAGTAAAAAAAGTAAAGATAAAATTATAAGTGAAATAGTATTACATTTAGAAGTTAATTTAGATACAGCAACTAATATTTATAATACAGCTACAAAGATAGCTAAAGATAGTATTATATTTAAATTAAAACATCCATTTAAAGATTATAAAGCAGAATAATATTCTGCTTTTTTATGTTATAATAAGGGCGGTGAAATACTATGATAAGTGATTATGAAATAGTAGATGAAAAAGTTAAAGAGTTAGTTAAAGAAACTAGATATGAACATAGTGTTTTAGTTTCAATTGAAGCAGAGAAGTTAGCTAAGCATTATGGAGTGGATAGTGAAAAAGCAAAACTAACTGGTTTAGCTCATGATATAGCAAAAGATTTTAGTGATGAAGAGAATGAATATTGGATTACTAAATATAACTTGGATAGAGATTTATTGCGGAGTAGTTATCGCAAGATGGTACATGCTGATGTAGGAGCATTAGTGTGTAAGGAATGGTTTAATTTTAGTGATGATATGTGTTTAGCAATTAAATATCATACGGTAGCTAATGATGTAATGAGTACTCTAGATAAGATAATATTTATTGCTGATAAGATAGGTAGAAAAGATATACCTGATGATTTAAAAGAATTAAAAGAATTAGCTTACGAAGATATTGATAAAGCAATGGTATTTTTCTTAGAAAGAGAACAAGAATATTTAACACATAGTGGTGGAGATTTATTACCACAAACAAAAATATTATTAGAAAGTTTAAGGGAAAAATAAAATGAAAAAAATAGTTTTAGCATCAAACAATCAACATAAAGTAAAAGAATTTAAAGAAATATTAAGTAATTATGAGATATTAACAATGAAAGATATCGGATATTTAGATGATATTGAAGAACCTGGTGAAACATTTGCAGAGAATGCATTAATTAAAGCAGAAACAATACATAATTATTTAAAAGAAAAAGGATTAGATTATATAGTTATTGCAGATGATAGTGGTTTATGCTGTGATGCGATAGATGGAGCACCAGGTGTATATAGTGCAAGATATGCAGGTGAACATGGTAATAGTGAAGCAAATAGAGAAAAGTTAATAAAAGAATTACAAGGTAAAGAAAGAACTGCATGTTTTGTATGTAATATCATTGTTTATTATAGTAATGGAGAACATAAGTTATTTGAAGGAAAGACTTATGGTACAATAATAGATGAAGAAAGAGGAAAGAAAGATTTTGGTTACGATTGCATCTTCTTATCTGATGAGTTAAACAAGACATTTGGTGAAGCAACTGAAGAAGAAAAGAATAGTGTTTCACATAGAGGAAGAGCAATTGCCAAAATGGTAAAAGAATTATGAAAATAGAAGATTTGAAATGTATTGATCATGATATCGATATAAAAGCTTATATTGATTTTAGAGAAGATGTAAAATCGAAGATGGAACATCCTGAATGGTTAGGTAATTTTACTTACGAAGAAATAGAAGCCATGTTAAAAGATAATTCTAAAATATGGGTTTATTATGATGGAGATATTCCTGTATGTTCGATGTTTTTTATTCCAGCAACAGAAAAATCTTGTACTAAATTTAATATTGATAAAGATTACAAAGAAGTTGGAGATTATGGACCAATGTTTGTAAACTTTGATTATTTAGGTAATGGGTTTCAATTACAAATGTTAAAAGTAGAAGATGAGTATGCAAAAAGAAATGGATTTAATTATGCATCTAGTACAATACATCCTGATAATACATTTTCAATCGTTAATTTCTTAAAAGATGATTTTGAACAAATAGGTTTTAGAGAATTTAGTAGGGGTCCAAGAAATATCTATTTTAAGGAGTTGTAATTATGGAAGAAGAAAATGAGGAAAAAGTAGAATATGATTATGAAGCTATAAGGGCAGCACTTATGAATCATCAAGATTTGTTAGCAAGTATCTGGCCTTCATTTATGGCAGGATATGAAGAAATTGAAAACTATACTAATGAAGAACTTGTGAAAGAAGCTAAAGACTTAGCTTGGGATATGGAACAATTTGAAATAAAGAAAGGACTTGGCAAATAATGGATATAGATTATGAAAGATTAAGACAAGACTTAATTAATTATTGCTATGATGTCGGTTCTAGTGAAATGGATGAATATGGAACAGCAATGCAGATTTTTCCAGTTGCAGTTGTCGATTTAAGTGGAGCAGAACAACGAATGAAAGATAATATTGCTGCTATTAGTTATGCTAGTAATTCTAGATTAGAAGAAATAGCAGGAGAACTTGGATTTGATTTAGATGATTATAAAAAGAAGGGATTTGGATTTTAATGGGAACAGCAGTTATTTATTATTCTTATTCTAATAATACAAGAAGAATCGCTGAATTAGTTGCTGAAAAAACTAATGCAGATTTATTAGAATTAGTTCCAGCAATGCCTTATTCATATGATTATGATGAACTTGTAAAAGAAGAAGAAGCTAAAATGGATAAGAAAGAATTGATTGAATTAGAACCAATTGATTTAGACTTAGATTTTTATGATCGAATTATTATAGGTACACCAGTTTGGTGGTATGGAATAAGTCCAGCAATGAGAACTTTCTTAACAGAGAATAAAGAACAATTAAAGGATAAAAAGTTCTATGCATTCATTACTAATGGGGGATGGATAGGACATGCAGTTCAAGATATTCAAGAATTGGTAGATTTAAAAGGATATGTAGATTTACAATTTAATAATAAACAACTAAGACTAAATTACGATAAAGATTTATATAAATTCATCAATGATTTAAATAAGAGTGAATAACTCTTATTTTTTATATTGTAATTCCTACTAAAACGGTAGTATAATACAAATCGAGGAGTGATTCTATGAAGATGTCGACAAGAGGGAGATATGCTCTTATTGTAATGATTGATTTAGCAAAGAATTATGATAAAGAAGATTATTTATCTTTAAAAGAGATATCAGAAAAAGAAAATATATCTTTAAAATATTTAGAAAAGATAATGATGTTATTAAACAAAGCTAAATTCTTAGAAGTTAGTAGAGGTAATAACGGTGGTTATCGATTGAAGAATGAACCTAGTAGTTATAAAGTTGGAGATATCTTAAGAGTTACAGAAGGTAATTTAGCGCCAATAAGTTGTTTAGGTAAAAATGGTGAATGTAAAAAGAGTTCAATATGTGAAACAATGCCTTTTTGGAATGGTTTATATAATGAAATAAATGAATATGTTGATAGTAAAACATTAGCGGATTTTTTAGGATAGGTGATTATATGGAAAAGTTATTAGAAATAAAGAATTTAAAAACAATTGCAGTAGATGATGGATCAGATATTTTAAAGGGATTAAATTTAGTTATTAACAAAGGTGAAGTACATGTTATTATGGGACCTAATGGTAGTGGTAAAAGTACTTTAGCTAATACAATATTTAATAATCCTAGATATGAAGTAAAAGATGGAGATATCTATTTTGAAGGTGAAAGAATAAATGATTTAAATACAGCTGAAAGAGCTAAGAAAGGTTTATTTATGTCTTTTCAAACACCAGAAGATATTCCTGGTATTACAGTTGCACACTTTTTAAAAACAGCAAAGAATGCTGTTAGTGATGAAAGACTAAATCTATTTAAGTTCTCTAAAGAAGTTGAAGAAAAAATGAAAGAACTAGATATGGATCCTAGTTATGTTAATAGAGAATTAAATGTAGGTTTTTCTGGTGGTGAAAAGAAGAAAAATGAAATACTTCAATTATTAATCTTAAATCCTAAATTAGCTATTTTAGATGAAACAGATTCTGGTTTAGATGTAGATGCTATTAAAACTGTTTCTAAAGGTATTAATTTATTTAAAAATGATGATAATGCTTTATTAATAATTACACATTCTACAAAGATATTAAAGAGTTTAAAAGTAGATTATGTACATATTTTAGTAGATGGAAAAATAGTTTATACAGGAGATGCTAGTCTAGCTAAAGAGATAGATGAAAATGGTTATGCCAATTATATAAAATAGGAGGAATATTCGTGAAAACTAATATAGATAAATATACAGATAGTAATTTAGAGAATATTTATAATACTTCTATTAAAGTAGATGCTGAAAAGAAAGAGATTGGTTTAACTGAAGATATTATTAAAAATATCTCTAAAGAAAAAAATGAACCTGAATGGATATTAGATATAAGATTAAAAGCTTTAAAACTTTTTTATGAATTACCAATGCCAACATGGGGACCTGATATTAGTTATTTAGATTTAAGTAAGATAGCTACTTATGTTAAACCTAAGAGTAAGATGAATATGAGTTGGGAAGATGTTCCTGAAGACATTAGAAATGTCTTTGATAAGTTGGGTATTCCAGAAGCAGAGAAGAAGGGTTTAGCAGGAGTAGGTGCTCAGTTTGATTCAGAGATGGTTTATCATAATTTAGAAGAAAAGTTAAAAGAACAAGGTGTAATATATACAAATTTTGATACTGCTATACATGAATATCCTGAATTAGTAAAAAAATATTTTACGAGAGCAGTACCACTTATAGATCATAAATTTATTGCACTTCATTATGCATTATTCAGTGGTGGTTCATTTGTTTATATACCTAAAGGTGTTAAGTTAGATGTACCATTGCAATCATATTTTAGATTAAATGCACCAGGTGCTGGTCAGTTTGAACATACTTTAATAATTGTTGATGAAGATGCTTCAATGCAATTTATAGAAGGTTGTTCTGCACCTGGTTATAATGAATTAAATGTTCATGCTGGATGTGTTGAATTATTTATTAAAAAGAATGCTTCTTTAAGATTTTCAACAATTGAAAATTGGTCAAAGAATATGATGAATTTAAATACAAAGAAATGTATTGTTGAAGAAAATGGAAAGATAGAATGGATATCAGGATCTTTTGGATCAAAAGTATCAATGCTATATCCAATGAGTATTTTAAATGGAGAAAATGCAAAGTGTGAATTTACTGGTATATCATTTGCAGGTAAAGGTCAAAATATAGATAATGGTTTAAAAGTAATCCATAATGCACCACATACAAGTACAGTAGTTAATTCAAAATCTATTTCTAAAGATGGTGGTGTATGTACTTTTAGAAGTAATGCTTGGGTTAAAAAGAATGCTAAAGATTCTAAGTTATCATTATCATGTGAATCACTAATGTTAGATAGTGAATCGAGAAGTGATACAATACCTGTTAATACATTAGAAACTGATGATGTATCATTTGCACATGAAGCGACGATTGGTAAGATTAGTGATCAAGCAATCTTCTATTTAATGAGTAGAGGTTTATCAGAAGATGAAGCTAAAGCATTAATAGTTAGAGGATTTGCTGAACCAATTGCTAAATCATTCCCAGTTGAATATGCAGTAGAGATGAATAGATTAATTAATCTAGAACTTGAAGGAACTATAGGTTAGGGGTGGTGAAGATGAAATATATATTAAATGAAACACCTCTTAGAACAACTAATAATTATGGAATAAATAATTTAGAAATAGATTTAGATATTCCTGTATTAGATGGATTTAGAGAATATAGTTTTAGTAAAGAATTAAATATTAAACAAGAAATTAAAGATAATTTTAAAAGTAGAATTGGTTTAAAACATGATAAATATTTAAATGTAGATATTGATATAAAGGAAAGTATAAAGGAACCGGTTGTTATCGATTATGATTTTGATAAAACTAATGGTTTAGTTAGTGTTGTTGATATTTACTTGGATAATGTAGAAGCAGATTTAATATTTAGATATAAAAGTGATAAAGATGTATTTAATAATGTTAAATTTGTAATAAGCGGAAATGGTGTAGGCAATATATCAATTGTTAATATGTTAAGTAAAGATTCAAAAAGTGTTATAGCAATTGAAAGTTTAACTACTAATGAAGTAACTATCAATCTAATTGATTTAGGTGGATCTATAAAAATAGATAATTACTATGCTGAATTAAGTGATGAAGGTACAACTAATAATTTTAATAATATCTATGTTGGTAATAATGAAGATAGAATTGATATGAATTATTTAGTTAAACTAATTGGTCCTGAAGCAAAGAGTAATATGGAAGTACAAGGTGCATTAGATGATAAAGCATTTAAGTCATTTAAAGGAACACTAGATTTTGTTAAAGGTGCAGTTAATTCTGTTGGTAAAGAAAATGAAAATTGTGTACTATTAAGTGATAGTGTTAAGAGTAAAAGTTTACCAATGATGTTATGTCATGAAGAAAATGTATCTGGTGCTCATGGAGTTTCATCAGGTAAGATAGATAAGAATAAACTATTCTATTTAATGAGTAGAGGTTTAGGAGAAGATGCAGCTAGAAGATTAATTATTAATGCTAACTTTACACATATTATTTCTAATATAAGAGATGAAAGTATTAAAGAAGAAATATTAAACTTAATAGAAAAAATAGTCGGTTAAAAGCCGGCTTTTTTGATGCTATAACTTTAATCTATAAGGTGTTATTTATAAGATATAGTGAAGAGGGTTGAAGTAAAAGTTTAAAGTGTTATACTTATGGCGAAAGGGAGATATATGTGAGTAAAATTCATCTAAAAAGTTTGTTTGAAAGGGCATTTAGAAAAGATCATTCAATTAGCGTAACAAGAACTAGTCCAGCTTATTCTTATTTGGTAAATGAATATCCACATGAGTTTGATAAAACAGATAAGACACTTGTTATTCGCTCAGAGATTGATGCAATTGAACAACAGAAAGCAGAGCTCGTGAAACTTCGAAGTGGCTTAAGAAGTATTCCAGTTGGGACAGTAGAGTTCGAATACTTTATAAATGAATATAGACAAAACTCAATGATGAGAGATTCCTTAGGAAATATTGTCTTAGATGATGCAACAGTAACTTCTACAATGAAAAGATAAAGAGTTAAAAATAACTCTTTTTTTATGTGTTAATATTTGTTTTGTTTTATAAAATATATTATAATAAATGAGGTGATTTAAATGAAACAGAGGGTAAAAACACCTTGGTATAATTATTATGATGGGGTAAGGGAACATTTAGAATATCCTGATTTTTCAGTGTATAAATTGATAGAATTTACATCATCAAAACACTTAGATAATTATAGTTATAATTATTATGGTAATAAAAAAACTTATTATGAGTTTTTAAAACAAATAGATGAATGTGCAAGAGCATTTAAGCAATTAGGAGTTAAGCATAAAGATATAGTTAGTGTTTGTATGCCAAATACTCCAGAAGCCATTATTGCATTCTATGCAATTAATAAAATAGGTGCTATTGCTAATATGATTCACCCATTATCTGGTGAAAATGAAATAAAGAATTTCTTAAATAAAGCTAAGAGTACTTTTATTATAGTAATAGATGTTGCAATTGATAAGATTAGTCATATAGTTGATGAAACAAAAGTAAGAAATATTATTATTGTATCAGCAGCTGATTCAATGCCTCCATATTTAAGTATTGCTTATGGAACTATGAATATCTATGAAAATACAAAGAATATGCTTAAAAATGTATATAAAAGATTTACTGGTAAAAGAGATAAGAGAATGATGAAATGGCATGATTTTATCAAACAAGGTAAAAAGTATACAAAAGAAATAGATGATGACTTTAAGGGAAAAGATATTGCTGCTATTTTATATAGTGGTGGTACTTCTGGAGAACCTAAAGGTGTTGAGTTAACTAACCTTAACTTAAATGCAATTGCAATGCAATCTTTTGAAGCTTGTGCAAACTTAAAAGAAAAAGACAAAGTATTAGCAATAATGCCAATCTTCCATGGATTTGGTTTGAGTGTATGTGTTCATACAGTTCAATATTTTGGTGGAACAAGTATTTTAGTACCACAATTTAGTGCTAAGACATTTGATAAATTATTAAAACAATATGAACCAAACTTTATAGTTGGTGTTCCAACATTATATGAAGCATTATTAAAGAATAAGAATATGAACGGATATAAAATGCCTTATTTGAAAGCTGCTATATCTGGTGGAGATTCATTAAGTGTTGAATTAAAAAGAAAAGTTGATGATTTCTTTAAAGATCATGGAGCAGATATTCAATTAAGAGAAGGTTATGGATTAACAGAATGTGGATCAGCTTCTTGTTTAAAAACACTTCATTATTATCGTAATGGTAGTATTGGTATTCCTTATCCAGATACATATTACAAGATTGTTCAAACTAATACTGATATAGAAATGCCATATGGTGAAGAGGGAGAAATTGTTATCTCTGGACCTACTGTAATGAATGGTTATTTAAGAAGTAGAAAAGAAACTAAAGAAACATTAAGAAAACATAAAGATGGTAGAGTTTGGTTACATACTGGTGACCAAGGTTTGATGGATAAAGATGGATTTATTTACTTTAAACAAAGAATTAAACGTATGATAGTTTCATCAGGTTATTGTTTATATCCACAATATATTGAAAATACAATTGATGCACATGAAGATGTATTAATGAGTTGTGTTATTGGTATAGATCATCCATATAAAGTACAAGTTGCTAAAGCATTTATTGTACTTAAAGATCCAAGTAAGGCGAATGATGAGACACTTGCTTCAATTAAAGCTCATTGTGAGAAGAACTTAGCAAGATATTCATGGCCTTATGAATATGAATTTAGAGAAGAATTACCTAAGACATTAGTTGGTAAAGTTGCTTATAATGTATTAATTCAAGAAGAAAAAGCAGAACAAGTTAATCGTAAATTTAATACTGAAGATGATAAGCATAGTATTAAACTTGAAGTTGTACAAGATGACATTATCGACAAGATGAAGAAAGATGATTCTGAAGAAGATGAATAATAATAAAAAGTTTGCTATATGCAAACTTTTTTAATGTTATAATTTTGTTGAGTGAGAAGGTGAATCTATGAATATAATTATTGGTGAGAAATCAGGTTTTTGTGCGGGGGTAAGTTTTACGATAAAGAAAGCTAGCGAGTTATTGGAACAATATGGAAGTTTATATTGCTTAGGTGAAATAGTTCATAACGAAAGAGTAGTTAAATCTTTAGAAGATAAAGGGATGATTACTGTTAATAGTATTGATGAAATACCTGATGGATCAAGAGTAATATTTAGAGCACATGGAGAAGCAAAGAAAGTTTATGACCGAGCAAAAGAAAAGAATCTAGAAGTGTTTGATTTAACTTGTGGAAAAGTAAAACTTATTCATACCAAAATAGAAAATAATAAAAATTCATTTGTACTAATTGTTGGTAAAGCTACTCATCCAGAAACAATTGGTCATTATGGTTATATAGATAAAGGTTTTATAATAGAAACAATAGAAGATGTAGATAAATCTTTTAAAGAGTTTGTTAAGAGTGGAAAGAAAAAAGTTTATGTTGTTGCCCAGACAACATTTAATGATAATAAGTTCGACAAGATAGTTGATGAAATTGATAAAAAATATAAAAATATAGAAGTTGTTGAAAAAACAATATGTAGTGCAACAAGAGAAAGACAAGATGAAGTAATTGAGTTGTCTAAAAAAGTAGATACTATGATTATTGTTGGAGGGAAGAATAGTTCTAATACAAAAGAGTTATATAATTTAGCAAATAGTAATTGTAGTAATACATTATTAGTACAAGATGCTAGCGATTTAGATGGTGTTTTCTTCGGTGAAGATGATACAATCGGTATTATGGCTGGAGCGTCTACACCAAACGAAGTAATTGAAGAAATAATAGATTATATAAAAAGGTAGGTTATCTATCTTTTTTATTAGTAAATTTGACTGAAATTCATAAATATATATAATATTATATTAATTATTAAAGGGGGTGAAAAACATGAAAGATAAAAAACAATGGAGAAGACGTCTGCTAATTACAGGAACAGTAATTGCTTTGCTTGCTTATGGGGGAATCGATCATGTTTATACACCTCAATATGAAATATTGGAAGAACAAAGTAAAGCATTTGCTCGTTATAGTAAAGGTTTAGTATATATTGGTTCACAAGCGTTTTTAGATAGTTTAAAAGATGTACAACCAGGAGATGTATTAGTACTTGATGAGAGAAGAGATAGTGATCCTAGTATGAAGATTTATTCTTCTGCTAAAATTGAAAATTTAAATGAACGAAATGAAATCTTAGAAATATTATGTAGATATGAAGAATGTGATCCAACTGATTGGGATAGAACAATTGAATCAATGAGATTAGAGTGGTTACTACATAACTGGTCATATTATTTGAATCATAAAAAGCATAGAACTGAGGACGTAGATTTAAATAATAAAGATGAAGAAGTGTATGATATTTTATTTCTTAATAAAATTTTAAAAATATAAAGCGAAATGCTTTATTTTTTAATGCCTCAAATGATATAATTAGTTATATATAATAGAGGTAGAGAGTTATGCAGGGACGTTTGGAAGGTATTAGATTTGACATTAAAAAAACAGGTCAAGATGGTGATTTTGGCAAGTATAAGATTTCAATCAAAGTTCCAATGAAATTGGGATGGGTTGAAGGAATGAATTTTATTGCTGGCGGAGATGGATTCTGTCAAACAGTTCAATTGAAATATACTAGGAAAGATGATGAAATGGTATATTTTGAAGCTGAAGCAAAATTAAGAACACAAGCTATATATCATTATCACTTTTCTTTTGAATTAAATGGTGAGACAGTTAATTTTAAAAAAGGTGATGACAAACATTTAGATTGGGTTACTGATGATGAAAAATGGCAGATGCCAGTTAATTTTGAAGTGCCTGAATGGGCGAAAGATAAAATAATGTATCATGTCTTTGTTGATAGATTTAATAGAGGTAGCAAAAGTTTGCCCCCAGAGATGCCAAGAAGAACTGTTCATCAATCTTGGAATGAACCACCTTTGGTTGGACCTGATAAAAACGGTATATGGAATGCTGATTTTTATGGTGGAGATTTAAAAGGTATAGAACAAAAATTAGATTATATAAAATCTTTAGGAACAAGTATCTTATATTTGAGTCCAGTTGTTAGAAGTCAATCTAATCATAGGTATGATACTGGTGATTATGAACAAGTTGATCCATATGCTGGAACTAATGAAGATTTAAAATCTTTATGTGATAAAGCACATAAGATGGGTATGAAGGTAATATTAGATGCTGTATTTAATCATACAGGTAATGATTCTAAATACTTTAATGAGTTTGGAACATATCCTGAAAAGGGTGCTTTTCAAGGTAAAGATTCTAAGTATTATTACTATTATCGTAAAAGTTTTGGAGATAAAGATTACTTCCATTATTGGTGGGGTATGCCTAATTTACCTGAATGTGATTGCAATAATCCTGAATGGCAAAATTTCATCTATGGTGAAAATGGAGTTATTGATCAATGGTTTAAATTGGGAATTGATGGATTAAGATTAGATGTTGCAGATGAGTTATCTAAAGAATTCTTAGAAGGAATAAGAAGAGCTGTTAAGAGAAATAAAGAAGATGGATTTATTCTTGGTGAAGTTTGGGAAAATCCAATGAGAATGAATAGAAGTTATATATCTTCTGGT